>Ga0315336_1000167_pt1 | contig 273199 bp, 270 predicted proteins | sample ASW5metaG_FD_204512 | JGI IMG/M metagenome (GOLD analysis project Ga0315336, IMG submission 204512) | Ammonia-oxidizing marine archaeal communities from Monterey Bay, California, United States - ASW #5 | ecosystem: Environmental > Aquatic > Marine > Intertidal zone | place: USA: California... | reverse complement strand
GTACCTTCGGCGAACCTCGATACCGGTACTCAAGCGACTCTGCAGGATCAGCAGGGTGCTCTCGATCCCCTCGTGAACGTCAACCTTCTGCCGAGGGGCCTGATCCATGAAGGTGTAGGACTTCAGCGCGCCGACGAGGTCGACGATTCGCCCGGTGCTCTCGGCGAGACTCCTGAGCAGACTCTGACGATCGTGCCGAGTCGCAAGAAGACGCACCGCTCCTCCGAAGCGGTCCGGCGAGATCTGTTGGCCCAGCCTCTGCAAGGCCGAAACGTCGAGTCCCAGGTTCACGACCGCGGGGGCCAATTCCCAGGCATCAGCCACACGCTGCGCCTCGAGGAACTCCTGGATGTCGTGTTCACGGTCGCTGCGCTCCAAGGCGTCAGGGAAGTCCAACGAACGGGACCGGCCGCGCAGCTCCTCGACAACCGCTCTGAGGGCCTCAGCCTCTTCGTCGACCAGGCCGAGGGCCGCCGTCTCGCGGTGCACCGCCGCCTCATCGCTCAGTAGCGCTTCGAGTTGGTGGGTGGCCTGTTGCGCGGCTGCAGTGGGGTTGTTCAACTCGTGAGCGAGTCCGGCGCTGAGCTTTCCGAGCGTCGCGAGCTTGTCGCTCTGACGAAGACTCACCTCCTGTTGGAGGTAGGCCGACTCGAGCTCTCGGTTGCGCCGCATCACCACAACCATCGTGTCCTTTTGCCGCACAAAGAAGTCGAGCAACAAGAAGATGACGCTGGTCATGGCCACGAAGTTCGCGGCGAAGAACACGGTCCGTAGCCAGTCCGGGATCTCGTTGGAGCCGCTCAGGTGGGGATCGATGATGCCGCTGAACACGGTCAGAGCGAGGAACGCACCGATCCAGAATGCAGCCTCCCGCGAGCGGCCACTCCACAACGCACTCAGCGGCGCCAGCAATGCCCAGATCAGGACCGCGCTGCTCGGCACGAACCCCCCGAGCGTCCACATCAGGATGAACGGCAACAGGAGGTGCTGGAAGCGCTGGCTGACGTGGAACCAGGTCCATCCACCCATCCGCCACAGGAACACGAAGCTGACAACAGTGAGGATCGAGTACACGATCGGAACCAGGCCCGAGACCACCTCCCCGTAGGCGATGTAGATCGCACCCCAGCACGGGACAACGAAGATCACGCCGAGCGATGCCGCGGTCAGCACTCGCCGGGTCGTGCGCTCGTCATCGTCGCAGTCGTCGGTCACCCCCAGGCTGATGATCCGTTCGATCAGCCGCTTCAGGGTCGTCATGCAGGAGTCCAGTCGGTCCGGGCGGGGCGATTGCCGACCAATTCCACCATGACCCGCCAGCGATGCCAATTGCTCAGGGGTTGCGTCGCTCCAGCTCCAGCCGCGCCCAGCTCATGAAGATCGCAAGGCCCACGACGATGACGAGCAGTCCGGGCCAGGTGTCGGCCCACGTGACCTCGCCCAGGAACCCCTGCCGGATCATGCGCATCACGTTGGTGACCGGGTTGATGCGCGCTGCCGTGCGCATCCAACCCTGCAGCAAGGAAATCGGCACCTGCCCGATCGAAGGGAACATCAGGAGGAACGAAACCATCTGCACGATTGCCATCGCCTTGATGTCGCCCATTCTGAGCACCACGGCCAACCCGAAGGCTCCGAGCACGAGGGCGCCGCCCACGCCGCCCACGTAGACCAGCAGAAGTCCGATCATCCCGCCGGGGAAGTCGGCGTCCTGGATCAACGCGGCGACAAGTACGACGGTGATCGGAATCAGCGCCCTCACTGCGGTGTAGGCCAGCGGCGCAACGAGGATCGTGCTGCGCCGAATGGGGCTCACGAGCAGCCGGTCGATGAACCCGTTCTCGAGATCGTTGGCGACCGCGCCGGCAGTGCCCACGCCCGCGAACGACGCGCCTTGCAGCAACGCGAACGCGGCGACCCAGTTGATGATCTTCGCGGTCGGGTACCCCTCCACCTGCGAGATGCCGTCGAAACTGCCGGTGAACGCAATCACGAAGAACAGTGGCATCACCACCATTGGCACGAGGATCGCCGGTGTCCGGAAGAGGCGGACCAGGTTGCGCTGGGCGAGCACAGTGATCGACGGAACGGTCGCCACGTAGTCAGACGTTGCGGTCACGAGCTCGCCAGCCTTCCCAGGTAGGCGCGATATGAGAGGCCGAGCGAGAAGACAGCGACGAGCAACGTGATCCCGACGGCCTGACCGAAGGCGGACCAATCCCAGCCGGTGATCACGAGTTCACGAGTGGGATCGATGATCAGCGTGAACGGATTGGCTTCGGCCACCTCTTGGTACCAGCCCCTCATCAACTCGGTGGGGAAGAACGCCGACGAAACGAAGACAGCCACGAAGATGAGGGGGAACATCGCCTGCGTCGCCTCGGCTGAGCCGGTGCGCAGCGCGACCACCAGTCCGAATCCGGCGAGAGCGATGGCCAGAAGCACGCTGATGATCACCAGGGCCACCGCACCGCCGATACCGCTCTTCACCGGCGCGCCGAAGGCAAGGAACACGATCATCAGCACGACCGCCTGAAACGCCGCAGATGCGGCGGCACCGCCGACTCGGCCGATCAGAATCGACTGGCGAGCGACCGGGCTCGACACCAGCCGGTCGAAGAATCCGGTCTCGATGTCGATGGCCATGTCGCTGCCGGCATTGGCCGAGTTGAAGGCGATGCCCTGGAGGATCGCGCTCGGAAGAATGAACTGCAGGAAGGAGTCGACCTCGGGAAAGGCGGGTAGATCGGTCGCATCGGCGAACTGCGCGGCGTAGACCGCCGCCATGACCATGGGAAAGATGAGCCCGGGCATCCAGTTGGCGGGGTTGCGAGCCGTGGCCAAGGTGGCGCGCACGGTGAGCGCCCAAGTCTGTTCTGCGGCGACGACGATTCGAGAGCGAGACCGCCCGAGCGATACTGCCGTCATGGCGACTCTGCCTCGGCCCCCTCGAGCCGGCGCCCTGTCGCGTCAGCGAACACGTCGTCGAGGCTCGGCGAGTCGAGCTCGAGGTGGGCAACCGCGACTCCCTGCTCGTCGAGCGCGCGGACGACATCGGCCAGCCTCGCCGCTCCTCCACGCAGACCAATGGCGAGTCGACCGGCGCGGGCCGGGCGCGAGTCGCCGAAGCCGGCGAGCACGCGATCAGCCGTGTCGGCCATGACGGCATCGGCCAGTTCGAGCCGCAGCGTGGGCTCGCCCACTTGGTCCTTGAGCGATCCCGGGTCGCCTTCGCGGACGATCTTGCCGCCATCGATGATGGCGATGCGCCCAGCCAACTGATCCGCTTCCTCGAGGTATTGCGTGGTGAGAAAGACGGTGGTGCCTTCGTTGTTGAGGCTGCGCACCTCTTCCCACACCGCCTGGCGACTCGTGGGATCCAGGCCGGTCGTGGGCTCGTCGAGGAAGAGAACCGTGGGCCGATGGATCAGTGCAAGAGCGAGATCGAGCCGTCGCCGCATCCCGCCGGAGTAGGTGCCGACGCGACGGTCGGCGGCCGCGGTGAGTCCAACTCGCTCGAGGAGTTCGTTGCATCGCTGCTCGCCGACCTTGCCGCCGAGTCCGTGGAGGATCGCCTGCAGGCGCAACAATTCGTTGCCGGTCATCAACGGGTCGATCGCCGCGTCCTGTAGAGCGACACCGATCGAGCGACGCACCGACGTCGGCTCTTTCACCACGTCGAACCCGGCGACGCGGGCGATGCCTGCCGTGGGCCGAAGCAGGGTGACGAGCATGCGCACGGTGGTGGACTTACCGGCGCCATTGGGGCCGAGAAAGCCGAAGATCTCTCCGGATTCGACTTCGAGATCGATGCCATCGACGGCCCGGAGGTCACCGAACTCGCGGACGAGTCCTTCGGCAACGACTGGCTTGTTGCTCATCTGCACCCCTTCAGCTGCGTCGGGTCACGGTAGCGCCGTGCACCTCAGAGGCTTCGGTTTCCGGCGCCCGTCAAGGAGTGGGATTCGTCACACATCCGTCGAGACCGGGCACGGCGTAGAGCTCCTCGCCGACCTCCACGAACGGCCCATAGCAACGGGCCGCGATCTCGAGTCCTTCTTCGCCGATGATGCCCTCGATGTCGGCGTCGATCTCGGCGATCTCGGCCACGAGCTGCTCGCGACGCTCACGGGCGTCATCCACTTCGGCGCGCTGGTCGAGCCAGTTGTCGACGGGAATCGCCGCAAGACCGACACCGACGCCGAGCGTTGCCGCGAAGAGCCCGGCGCGAACGATCCGGCTGGCTCGATGGGTGGTGGGCTTCTCAGCCATGGCGTGCTTTCATCGTGCGCCACCGGCGAGAGCCGCTCTGCCGCGGAAGGCCGCGGCCTCACCGAGTTGCTCCTCGATTCGCAGCAGCTGGTTGTATTTCGCGACACGGTCAGAGCGGGCGGGCGCGCCGGTCTTGATCTGTCCACAGTTCGTGGCGACCGCCAGGTCCGAGATCGTGTTGTCCTCGGTCTCACCCGACCGATGCGACATGACCGAGGTGTAGCTGTTGCGCGTCGCCATATCGACGGCATCGAGCGTCTCGGTGAGCGAGCCGATCTGATTCACCTTGACGAGGATGGAGTTTGCCGTGCTGGTCTCGATGCCTCGGGAGAGGCGCTCGGTGTTGGTGACGAAGAGGTCGTCGCCCACGAGCTGACACCGGTCGCCGAGCTCGTCGGTGAGGGTCTTCCACCCATCCCAGTCGTCTTCGGCCATGCCGTCTTCGATCGAGACGATCGGGTACTTGTCGCACAGCGAGACGTATTCCTCGATGATCCCGTCGGAGGAGAGTTCGCGTCCCTCGGACGCAAGTGTGTAGATGCCGTCGGAGTAGAACTCGGTCGATGCCACGTCCATGGCGATGGCCATCTCTGTTCCGGGAGTCAAGCCCGCGAGTTCGATCGCCTCGATGAGGAGCTGCAGGCCCTCCTCGTTGGACCCGAGGTCGGGAGCGAAACCGCCCTCGTCGCCCACAGCCGTCGACAGCCCGCGATCCTGCAGCACCTTCTTGAGTACGTGATACGACTCGACTCCCCACCGCATGGCCTCGGAGAACGACGCCGCGCCGACGGGCATGAACATGAACTCCTGGTAGTCGACGGAGTTGTCGGCGTGCTCACCGCCGTTCAGCACGTTCATCATCGGCACCGGCAGCACGTGAGCGTTCGACCCGCCGACGTGGCGCCACAGCGGAACCTCGAGTTCGGCCGCGGCAGCCTTCGCCGCCGCGAGCGAGATCCCGAGGATCGCGTTCGCTCCGACACGATTCTTGTTGTCGGTGCCGTCGCACGAGATGAGCGCAGCGTCGACCAGGCGTTGATCGACCGCGTCGAGACCGATTACCGCATCGGCCAGTTCGCTGTTGGCGAAACCGATCGCGGTGAGCACGCCCTTTCCCGCGAACCGGTCGCCGCCGTCGCGAAGTTCGACCGCTTCGAACGCTCCAGTCGACGCTCCGCTGGGCACCATTGCTGATCCGACTGCGCCGGAATCGAGCTCGATCTCGACCTCGACTGTCGGGTTGCCTCGGGAATCGAAGACCTCACGGCCATGGACTCGTTCAATGCTGCTCACTGCGGTTGCCTCGTTGCTTGATGAAGTGTCGCTCTGGGGGCTCTTCGGTGCGGTCCGAATTGCGTCGGATGTTACCGGCCATCGCGCGCAGCGTGAGGTATTCGCGCGATCCGCGCGACAGCCAGGGTTCCGAAAGAACACTCCGACCGCCGGGGAACGTCAGTCAGTCTCGCGCTGTTTGGCCTGTGTCCACAATGCCCCGAGCTGATCTTTTTCCGCGATCTCGAGATCGACACCACCGGCAAGGGCGAGGTCTTCGACCGCCCGGAACCGTTGCTGGAATCGGCCGGCCGCGCCACGAAGGGCTGACTCGGGGTCGTGGTCGAGCCGTCTGGCCACCTGGACAGCGGCGAAGAGGAGATCGCCGACTTCGTGTTCTGATGGGTCGTCGCGTACTTCAGCCAGCTCTTCCTCGACATCGGCGTAGGCGACCTCGGGCCCGCCGTCCCAGTCGAAGCCGACGCCAGCGGCCCGCTTCTGGACCTTGAGCGCCAACAGCAGTGCCGGGAGCGCGGGCGGGATGCCGTCCATCGCGGAGTCTCGACCCTTCTCTTCGCGCTTGATCGCCTCCCAAGTACTCACCACCGAGTCGGCGTCGTCGGCTTCGGCATCGCCGAAGACGTGGGGATGACGCACAACGAGTTTCTCGTGAATGCCTCGAGCCACGTCGGCGACGGTGAACGATCCACGCTCGGCCGCGAGCCGGGCATGGAAGAAAATCTGGTAGAGCAGATCACCGAGCTCCTCGGAGAGATGCTCGTCGAGTTCGTCGTCGAACTCATCGTCGTCGAGTCTCGCTCGAGCATCGATTGCCTCCAGCGTCTCGTGTGTCTCCTCGAGAAGATGTTGGCGCAGCGACGCGTGGGTCTGCTTGCGATCCCAGGGACATTGTTCGCGCAGCACGCGGACGAGCTCCTCGAAACGGGCGAAGTCGGCCGCGACCGGGGTCTCGAGCTCGGGGATCCAGAGCGAAGTGAGATGATCGGCCTCGACCTCGCGGTCGAGGTCGTCCCATGCGACCTGAAAGACTCGCTCGTCGGGCAACCCGAGACGCTGGAGCACAGTGACCGGCGGGCCGTCATCGAGCGACAGCTTGATGTCGGACAAGACCTGCGCCGAGTGACAATGAGCCACGAGCAGCGGACCGGTCTGTCCGGCTGCCGCCTGGGCGAACACATGGCCGTCGATGAGCCTGACGTTTGACTCGACCGGATCGACTCTGAGCTGTGACCAGGCGACATCAAGGAACGACATGGCGGGCAGGATGCGAAGAACGACGCGATCTTCGGCCTCGGCTTGCCGCAGCAGCTCCACCGTTCGCTCGAGCACCAGCGGCGACCCCGGCACGGCGTAGACGAGATCACCGGCGGCAGCCTCGTCGATGAGTCGCTCAGCGATCGTGGCGTAAACGGTCGCGAAGTCGGGAGCGGAGTCGTAGACGTGGTCGAAGGTGACGGCGTCCACGATCTCTGATGCGGCCGGGTGCACCGACGTGCGAAGAAACCGCCGCGAATGCGCGACGAGAGCATCCGTCGTGATTGGAGCGAGCAGTGTCGCGTCCGCCGGACCGAGCCCGACGATCGTGATGGTGCCCACGAGGTTCAGCCGCTGACGGGAATGACGGAGAAGCTCTCGGCGTCCCACACACCGAAGCGCGGGTCGACCGTGACCTCCCGGGCGATCACCTCGTCTTGGAAGGCCAGGAACTCGGGTGTGCTCAACACTGCGCTCTGGATCTCAGCCGGGTCGGTCGACGGCATCGCTTCGAACGAATGCACGTTGATCACATGGAAGCCGAACTGGGTCTGGACGGGCGGGGTGATGCCCGGGCCGCCCAGCGCGGCGGCGCCCTCCACAAACTCCACTACGAAGCCAGCAGGGTCGACACAATCGAGGTCGCCCCCGGTCGGAGCCGAGGGGCCGATCGACAGCTCGATCGCCAGAGCGGCGAAGTCCTCACCGGCTTCGATGCGAGCAATCACGGCAAGGGCTTCTTCTTCGGTGTCGAGCAGGATGTGGCTCGAGCAGAGCTGGGCCGGCCATTGTGGTTCTACGCCTTCGATCTCGAGCATGTAGGCGGTGACCAGCGGGGCGAGCGCGTTGCTGCGAACCACCTCGACGCCGAACGGTGTGTCGAGGTCGGGAACGTTGGGGTTGGTGAGCGCGATGACATCCAGGTCGAGCCTCGCCTGGTCGAGGAATGGCTGCACGTCGGTCAGGCCGCCCTCGATGACGGCGGCATACCAGAGTTCGTTGATAACCCACGTGGAGATCATCTCTGCAGCATCGGCCTTGTCGATGGTGCCGGCGCCTGGCGTGTTGTTCAACGCGGCAAGCTCGAGCCCGTCGAGGGTCGCATCGCCGACAGCGGCTGCTTCGCCCTCCGTGGAGATGCCGAGTAGGCCCTCGACCTCGTCGAGAGTGAGGGTGTCGCCTCCGTCGACCTCCGCGATGTCGGGATCACTTCCGCACGCTGCGGCAAGCACCATCAGGGCCACGAGGGCACAAACGAAACGAAGAGGGGAACGAAAGAGGCTCACGAGTCGTGAAGGCTATCCGGCCAGTGACCCTGAACATGGGTCAGGGCGCGGAGCCGCCGGTGTCGAGGTCGGGTAGGAGATCGGCGAGGATCTCAGCGAGCTGATCGACCACCGGACCCTTCTTCTTCATCAGCGGCAACTGAAGCTCACCGATGCCTTCTTTGTAGATCGCCTGGTTGCCCGAACCCTTGCCGGAGTAGAGCCGCTGCAACCGCACCTGACGACTGTCGGGCAGGTCGACGGGTGAAACCCGAGCGACGTGATCCGGTCCGCCGAATCCCGGACCTTTGGTAACGGTGATCTCGCGTATACCGCTGCGGACACACTCGACTCGCAATCGGCCGACCTTCAGGAGCGCCTCGGCGGGCGCAGGGATCGGCCCGAACCGGTCGAGCCATTCAGTACGTACGTCGTCGAGAGCCTGCCGCGTGTCGACATTGGCGAGACGACGATAGGCCTCGAGCCGCGTGGCTTCCTTGGTCACATAGTCATCGGGAAGGTGCGCGTCTCCTGGCACCTCGATGGCGATCTCGATCGGCTCGGGGATCTTCTCGCCCTTGAGCTCCGCAACGGCTTCGGTGACCATCTGGCAGTAGAGGTCGTAGCCGACCGCGGCGATGTGGCCCGACTGTCCGGTGCCGAGGAGATTGCCGGCACCGCGAATCTCGAGATCCCGCATGGCGATCCGAAAGCCCGATCCGAGTTCGGTCGCCTCACCGATCGTCTTGAGCCGTTCGTAGGCCTCCTCACTGAGCACGACGTCTTCGGGATGGAAGAGGTAGGCGTAGGCCCGCTGTCCGGCCCGACCAACTCGCCCTCTGAGCTGGTGGAGTTGACCGAGACCGAGGAGGTCGGCGCGGTCGACCACGAGCGTGTTGACCGATGGCATGTCGATGCCCGACTCGATGATCGTGGTGCAGACGAGGACATCGAACTTGCCCTCCCAGAAGTCGACCACGACCCGCTCGAGCGTGCCCTCGTCCATCTGGCCGTGGGCAATCGCGATGCGGGCCTCGGGCACGAGCCCTCTCAGCCGCTCGGCGACGTGTTCGATGTCGCGCACCCGATTGTGCACAAAGAACATCTGGCCCTCGCGCAGTAGCTCGCGACGAATCGCTTCACTCACTGCCTGCTCTTCGTATTCGCCGACGTAGGTGAGAATCGGCTGACGGTCGGCGGGAGCCGTGTTGAGTACCGACATGTCGCGGATGCCGGTGAGACTCATCTCCATGGTGCGCGGGATCGGAGTGGCGGTGAGGGTGAGAACGTCGACATCGGTTCGCAGCGACTTGATCTGCTCCTTGTGGGAGACGCCGAAACGCTGTTCCTCATCGACCACAAGCAGTCCGAGATTCTTGAACTCGATGTCCTGCGACAGCAACCGATGGGTGCCGATCACGATGTCGACATCGCCGTCTCTCACGCCGTCAACGACGGCCTTGGCCTGCGCATTCGTGAGAAATCGGCTGAGGACCTCGACCCGTACCGGGTAGGGCGCATAGCGCTCCCGGAAGGTCGCGTGATGCTGCTGGGCGAGCAGCGTGGTGGGTACGAGGACCGCCACCTGCATGCCGTCCTGGATTGCCTTGAAGGCGGCCCGGATCGCGATCTCGGTCTTGCCGAAACCCACATCGCCGACGACCAGGCGATCCATGGGCGACAGGCGCTCCATGTCGTCCTTCACGTCGATGATGGCGTGGAGCTGATCCGGGGTCTCCTGAAAGGGGAACGAGTCCTCGAGTTCACGTTGCCACGGAGTGTCGACGGCGAATGCGTGACCCTCGGCATGAACCCGTGTCTGGTAAAGCACCACGAGCTCTTGCGCGATCTCCTGGACCGCCGAGCGGACCTTGGCCTTCGCGGTGTGCCAGTCGGCGCCGCCCATCTTCGACAGCGTCGGGGTCTCGCCACCGCTGTAGAGCCGAATCGACTCGATCTGGTCACTGGGCAAGTAGAGCTTGTCGCTCCCCCGATACTCGAGGAGGAGGTAGTCGCGGTCGCTGCCGTTGATCGCTCTCGTGACCATGCCCCCGAAGCGAGCCACGCCGTGCTGTTGGTGCACGACGTACGAACCCTCGCGGAGATCGTCGAAGAACTTCTGGGCATCGCGCTTTCGGGCTTTCGCCCGTCGATGGGTGCGGCGTCGACCGGTGAGGTCCGTCTCGGCGAGCACGGCGAGCTTGAGTTCGGGCAACACCGCGCCGCGTTCGAGCGCGACGGAGACCAGGTGACCGCGCGGCTGAGTGAGATCCGAGTCGGCCGTGGCGGGCGCGAGTTCGACACCGTGGTCTGAGAGAAGAGCCGACAGTCGGTCGGCGCTGGCCGCTCCGTCGGCCGCGACCACGACCCGATAGCCCTTCGCGAGCAATCCCTGGATCTGGGCCACGGTCGGGGTCATGTCGCCGACCACGGGCTCCCAGCCCGAAGCGGCTACCGATGGCGTCTTGGGCCCATCGGCCACAGGCAGCATCGACCACGAAGGCGCCTCGGCCTTGGCCAGAAGACGGTCGAACGGCAGATGGAGCCGATGGACATCGTCAGCCTGCACATCCCAGGTCTTCGCCAACGAAGCGGCGAGGTCGGCTTCCTCAGACCCGATGTCGGCGGCGCGATCTCGAATTCGACGGGGCTCGACGAGGATGATCAGTCCGTCGGCCGGAATGAGATCCGGGAGCACCAGCTCATCGTCGACGAGCCATGGCAGCCACGACTCCATGCCGTCGAACAGCTGGCCATCGACCACGCGGTCCCACTGTTCACGGCCCCACGGCTCCTCCACGAGGAGTCGTGAGGCGTGTTCGCGGGCGAGGTCACCGGGACGAAGCTCGCGGCAGGGATAGATCTCGACCTCGGCCACCGAGATGGTTGCTCGCTGATCGCCGACGGAGAACTCGGTGAGACGATCGACTTCGTCACCCCACAGGTCGATGCGGACCGGCGATTCGGACGTGCTCGGGAAGACATCGACGATCGAACCGCGGACCGCGATCTCTCCCCGATGTTCGACCTGGTGCTCGCGGCGGTAGCCGAGCCCGACAAGGACTTCGACGAGTTCGACCGGGTCAACCACGTCGCCGCTGCCGATGATGATCGGATCGATGACCGCATCAGGATCGAGGCGTTGCACGAGGGCTCGAGCGGGAGCAACGACCACCGCCGGCGCGGTCGACGGATCGCCCAGTCGGTGCAGCGTGCGCAAGCGGTTGCCCATGGTCTCCACCGCCGGGCTGACGCGCTCGAATGGCAAGGTCTCCCACGCCGGAAACGACGCGACGTCGTCGGCGCCCAGAACGGCGGCGATGTCGGCCGCAAGGCGGTCGGCCTCGTTCTGCGAGGCCGTAGCGACGAGGATCGGACGCCGCTCAGAGGCCGACGCCACACCGGCGATGGCCAACGCCCTCGCCGCGTCGGGTACCGCCAGGACGGCGTCGCGGCGGCCCAGGACGGCATCGAGTGCCGGTTCGGTCGCGAGAAGCGGCAGTAGTGACCGAAGGTCGGTGGCGGGTGCGGTCACGTTCAGCCGGCGTTGAAACGGTTCATCGTGGCTTCGATGTCGCTCTCGAGCAGGTGCTCGACGGCATCAGCAGCCAGTTCGACGATTCGGTCGAGCTCAGGGCGCTCACTGCGGGCCGGGCGGCGCAGCACGTAGTCCGCGCCCTTCATCGTGCCCTGTTCGGGCTTGCCGACGCCGATACGGATGCGGGAGAACTCATCGGATCGCAGGTGGGCACGCACGCTCTTCAGACCGTTGTTGCCGGCGAGGCCACCTCCGAACTTCACCTTCAAGCGACCGACGGGAAGATCCAGCTCGTCGTGAACGATCACCAACCGCGACAGATCCTCGATACCGAAACGACGAACGAGCGGAAGCACGCTGCGGCCCGACTCGTTCATGTAGGTCGTGGGCACGGCAATCGCGAGCCGTTTTGGGCCGATACGAACCTCGTCAGAATCGGCGTATTCTCGCTTGCCTCGCTTGAGCCGTGCGCCATGTCGGCGGGCAAGTTCGTCGATGACCCACACACCGGCGTTGTGGCGCGTCGATGCGTAGTCGTCGCCCGGATTGCCGAGCCCGATGACCAGAAGATCGGCGGGAGTACCCCGGCGTGTTGATTGCCGACGGCCGACCATCTGCGGTCGCCCGAGGCTCAGTCGTCGTCGCCGGCGGATTCGCCGTCGGACTCTTCGTCGGACTCTTCGTCGGACTCGCCCTCTTCGCCCTCTTCGCCAGCGGCCTCGGCGGCCTCTTCGGCTGCCATTGCCTCACGGGTCGAGCGGGTGACGAGGGAGTTGGCGACGGAGTCGTCGGGGTCGGTCGCCGTGCTGACGCCGGGGGGCAGCGGAACGTCGCCGACACGGATCGAGTCGCCGAGCGTGAGATCGGTGATGTCGATCTCGATCTCGTCGGGGATGTCGGCCGGCTTGGCGGACACCGTGAGGTGGTAGATGGTCTGATCGACCATGCCGTTGGCTCGGGTGACTTCGAGCGCCTCGCCGATGAGGATGATGGGCACGTCGGCCTCGATCTCCTGGTCGGCGGTGACCCGAAGGAAGTCGATGTGGATGACGTCGCGGCGCACAGGATGGCGCTGGAGGTCCTTCACGACCGAGAGCTGCTCGGTGCCATCGATGCTCAGAGTGATGATCGCGTTGATGCCCGCATCGGTGGTGAGCGCGGCACGAAGATCGGGCCAGGCGATCGACACGGTGACCGGGTCGGCTTCGAGGCCGTAGACAACGGCGGGGACACGGCCTTCGCGACGAAGACGGCGGGAGGAGCGAGTGCCCTCTTCACGGCCGGTTTCAGCGGTGAGCAGCAGCTGGTCTGACATGATTCTGGGCTCCTGAGAAGGGCACGGCGACCGTGACCCACGAACTGGTCGGCCCACTAGCGGACCGACGGATCAGGCTACCGGTGGCCGCGGCAATCGCCACAGGCCTCAGGCGAGATGGTTGCCGCCGAAGATCTCACTCACCGAGGTGTCCTCGAAGACCGCCGAGATCGCACGAGCGATGATCGGTGCGACGCTGAGAACCTCCATCTTGTCGATCAGCTTCTCCGGCGGGATCGGCAGGGTGTCGGTGACCAGCACCTTCTCGATCGCCGCGTTCTTGAGACGATCAATGGCCGGCCCGGAGAACACGCCGTGCGTCGTCGCGACGATGACCTTGCCGGCTCCGTTCTCGGCGAGCAGATCGGCCGCCGCGCAGATCGTGCCGCCGGTGTCGATCATGTCGTCGATCAGCACGCAGGTGCGACCCTCGACATGGCCGATGATCTCCTTCGCTTCGACGGTGTTCTTTTCTTCGGACGACCGGCGCTTGTGGACATAGGCCAGGTCGGCGTTGAGGAGGTTGGTGTAGCGCTCGGCAACTTTCATGCGACCGGCGTCGGGCGACACGATGACGAGATCTTCATCGCCGAGGTCGGACAGATAGTCGACGAGAACCGGCATGGCGACGAGATGGTCGACCGGGCCGTCGAAGAACCCCTGGATCTGACCGCTGTGAAGATCGACCGACATGAGGCGATCGGCTCCGGCCGCGCTGAACAGGTCGGCCACGAGGCGGGCGGTGATCGGCTCGCGACCGGAGGCCTTGCGATCCTGACGGCTGTAGCCGTAGAACGGCGCCACAACGGTGATCCGTTTGGCTGAGGCGCGCTTCGCGGCGTCGACCATGATCACGTGCTCCATCAGCGCATCGTTGATCGAACCGTCTTCCCATGCGGTGTGGGTCTGCACGATGAAGACGTCGGAGCCGCGGATCGACTCGCCGTACTTCACGTGGAGTTCGCCGTTGGCGAATTCCGCGATGTTGGGAGATCCGAGCGGCACACCGAGCTCGTGACAGATGTCGGAGGCGAGGGTTTGCGTAGCTCGCCCGGCAACGATGTGGAGCTTCTTGTGATTGAGGAGTTGCATCCGATTCCAGTCGGGTGGGCGAGCGTCGGGACTCGCAGTGTAGAACGAGCCGTGCGGCGCTTGGTGGCTGGCCCGGCAGGGATCGAACCTGCGACATCCGGCTCCAAAGGCCGGCGTTCTACCAACTGAACTACGGGCCACCGATTGACGGGTGGTCGCCTCACGGTACCGCGCCGGCCGGCAGATCGACGGCTGGTTCTCTTCCGACCGAAAGACTCAGGATCAGGGCGGCGTGAGCGTCTGCACGACGCTGCTGGCCACCACGCCTTCGCCCTCGTCGAGCACCACGACGCGGTACCCCAGCGCCTCGATGTCGGCCGGTAGATCACCTCGGCGTTCGAGGATGTCACCTCGATCTCCCTCGGCGATCACGACTCCCGTTGCCGGGCCGGTCGGCTCCGAGCCATCGGTGGTCCGCACGACGACGACCCGCCAGTTCTCGTGGACGACACCCTCGGTATGCCAAGCGACGAACACTCCCCCGTCGCGAGCGTTGATTCGGAGCGCGACCGAGATGTCGGTGCCGACGTCGTCTCGATCATCTACTCCATCATCAGGCGGCTCCGGAGCCGGTGGGACCGACGGCGCCGGCCCCGCGGTATCGACGGGTGCCAGGTCGCCGGGCACGGTGTCGCTCGGGCGATCGGCCGGCGGGCGAGTGTCGCCTGGCGAGATCGTGGTGGTGGTCGTTGTCGTGGTGCGCCCGTCGGCGGGCGGCGTGGTGGTCGACGGCTCTCCCGGCGGCACAACAGGGCGTGCCGTCGTGGTCGTCGCGACCACGTCGGTCACGAGCTGACCATCGCGAACCGTGACGACCGCTCCGGCCGACAGCGTTACCTCGTCGATCGTCACCCGGCCCGCGTCGCCGACGACCACGATGGCTCCGTCGGGGAGCGCGAAACCGTCGCCGGGATCGACCACCACCTCACCGTCCGCCAGCGTGACCGTGACGTTCTGCGCATCGCGCAGCTCGAGGGCGGCGACGGCAGCTTCGTCTCGCAGAACAAGTCCGATCGTCGCGACGAGCAGGAGCACGGCCACGACCGGCCCGACGACGAGCCACCGGGGCACCGACCTTCGGTTCGGCGGGCGGCCCGACGGGAGTGACGCGTGCTGCACTCTGAGTCCCGACTCGATGCGATCACGCAGCGCAGCGTCGATCGGCGGGGTGTCCCCGTGAGACAGCGGCCCGAGCGGGTTTTCCGGGTCAATGCTCATCTTGGGTCCTCCCCGCTTGCAAGTGTCTTGCGTAACGCGGCCGTGGCTCGATGAACAAGGACCGCCATCAGCGATGGTTTCACGCCCATGGCCCGCGCCGCCGCCTCATGATCGAGCCCCGAGAGATACCGGAGCACGAGCACCCGCTGATAGCGGGGATTGATCTGATCGAGCGCCGTTCGCAGCCGTTGGACCTGATCGGCCGACTCGATTCGATCGAGGTCGTCGACCATGGCTCGATCCTGGAGTCGGTCCGATGCTCGCGCTCGACGGTCGCCGCGTTGTCGACCGAGCCTCCGGTAGTGATCAGTGAGCTCGTTGGCAGCGATCCGGAAGAGCCACGGCGCGAACCCGCCTCGACTCCAGGTGAAGTTGTTGAGACCACGGAGCGCTCGCTCGAAGGTGGTCGCGGTGATGTCGTCGGCCACGCCCGAGTCACCGCAGCGACGATAGGCAAAGGCGTGGATTCGGTCGACGTAGGACCGGTAGAGCTCAGCAAACGCGTCGGGATCGACACGCGCCCGATCGACGAGCTCTCGCTCGTCGGCCAGGTCACGGTCGCGGGAACGCTCATCCACAGATCCCCAGGGTGACGCATCGCCGCCACCGTCCGGTGGCAAGGCGCTGAATCGAGGGGACGCACGAGACACCGTCGGTTCGGCTCGCCGGCCCGATCAGTCTCGCCCGTCCCGTTGTCCCCTATCCGTCGGCACCCTCTCGACACTGTCCCTCTCGACACTGTCCCTCTCGACACTGTCCCTCTCGACACTGTCCCGTTCGATCGGCCGCTCCACCGGGCGATCGACAGGCCGATCGATCTCGCCGTCATGGGCGCGGATCCCGACCGTCTCGCCTCGGCTCCGACCCACGACTTCGCCAGCACCGTCCACCGCGGTCACCACATACGTGTAGCGGTGGCCGGCGAGGACGTCGCCATCTCGCACGGATGTCGTCTCGAGCCCGACCCGGGCGATGGCATGACGCTCACCACCGTCGACGCTCTTCCACAACACGTAGCCGACGGCCGCGTCATTGCTGACCTCGTTCCACTTGCAGCCCACGGCGAACCGAGGGGCGTGATCCACTACGACATCGGTCGCTGCGGGAGTGCGATGCGCGGCGCACTCCAGACGCATGGGCTCGATGGCGATGTCGCGCTCGAGGAACTTCACCGAGTCGATCCGACTGCGGGCAATGATCTCGCCGTTGTTGTCGAGACCGAGCACGGCGTAGAGGTAGACGGCCGGAACCTCCACATCACGATCCGTGAACGACCTCACGTCGGCGCCCACCTGGGCGACGAGATTGCGCGATCCGTGTACGGGCCGCACCTGCAGATTCCACAGTTGCCACGCCCGCACGTCGAGATCGTCAGGTGCTCGCCATTCGCACACCGCGGCCGCGCCGGCGTCAGTCACACGAGAGTCGCAGTCGAGTTTCACAGAAGCCGTAATGTCGGGAAGGTCCATCGAGGCGTCGAGGACGTTGGTCATTGCCCGGCGCACGTTCGCCGCGGTTCGCGTCGGCAGGTCGTCGGGAAGCACCTCACCGAATCCCGCCGCCGCCGGTGTGGCCAGCGAGGCCACCAGTGCCAGCGCGATCGTGGCCACCGCGATCAAGGTGCGGCGGGGCGTTCGAAGTCGTCGGTTCATTTTCATCTCGTTTGTCGGGGGACATGACCGCCGATGGCAGCATCGGCACCCGTTACAACGACGACGAACCTCACCGATTACACCGAATCTCGGATTTTTCGGGGTGGGCCTTGGCCCTCATCCCGGTAGCGTCGGCTCTCGTGGGTTCACTGATCAAGAAGCGCCGCAAGCGCATGCGGAAGAAGAAGCACAAGAAGATGCTCCGAAGGACGCGCCACCAGCGTCGTAAGTAGGGCGCTCGCCCTTCCCCGGGTAGCTCAGTTGGCAGCGACCGTCGTCGTCACCACTCTCCCGGGTCCCGGAAACGCACCTTCGACAAACCACGTGCTGCCGCTACCGGCAAGGCGTGGGCGTTGGCCCGACGCCGCAGCCAGCTCGTCGCGCCATTCGGCCAAAGCCGGAGCAACCGCCATCGCCGCGGGTTCGAGATCGTTGCCGTTGTCACCTCTCGGGCCGCCCAGCTCGTCCCATGCCGCGTAGACCGCGGGGGTCGAGCAGCCGATCGGCGGTGTGAGCAAGGTGAAAGTGCGCGTCTCAAACGGGAGCGGTTCGACGATTTCGCCGATGCCGCTCACGCGGGCCCGTCCACCGCGGAGGCAGAAGGCGACGTCCGCCCCGATCGAAGCGGCACCGACCTCGTCGTCATACCCGGCCCACCGCAGCACGGCCGCCGCGTCCGATGAGCCGCCGCCGAGGCCGGCACCGGCAGGAATGCGCTTGTGCAACCGCACATGGGCTTCTCGACCGCAGAGACGCAAGGCCCTGCGCACCAGGTTGTCGTCGTCGGGCCCGATCCGCTCGATTCCGGCCGGCCCGACAACTTCGAGTCCGTCTCCATCGCTGATCTCGAGCGTGTCGTGGAGGTCCAGGCTGACCATCTCGGCATCGATCAAGTGATAGCCGTCGTCTCGTACGCCGGCCATCGCCAACGTGATGGTCAGCTTCGCGGGAGCAGAGATCGAGATCACGGCCGAAGGCTAGGGTGCGCGGATGAGTCTTGGTACCCGACCGTTCACCCACGGCCTCCACGACCTCGGCCAGGGCAACTGGGCATGGATACAACCCGACGGCGGGTGGGGCTGGAGCAACGCTGGTCTCATCGTCGACGGCGACGAGTCACTCTTGGTCGACACCCTCTTCGACTTGCCGCTCACCCAGCGCATGCTCGACGCCTTCGCGGATGCCGTTCCCGAGGCCGAGATCTCGACGCTCGTCAACACCCACAGCAATGGCGACCACTGCAACGGCAACGAGTTGGTCGCGGCGGAGATCATCACTTCTCGCGTTGCGGCGGAGGAAATGGCCCACGAGAGCCCGGAGAGCATGACAGCTCTGCTCGCCGCCGCCCCGGACATGGGTGTGACGGGCGAGTTCTTCCTGCACTGCTTCGGCGAGTTCCGGTTCGACGGCATCCAGCGACCCGCCCCGACCACGACATTCGACGGCACAATGAGCCGTCGAATCGGCGACACAACGGTCGAACTCGTGGAGGTCGGCCCCGCGCACACGGGTGGCGACGTTCTCGTGAGGGTCGCCGAGCGATCCACCGTCTATACCGGCGACATCCTCTTCGTCGAGGGTCACCCGATCCTCTGGGCCGGATCACTACCTGATCTCCTCGGCGCGCTCGATGTGATCGAGAGCTGGCAGCCCGAGACCATTGTTCCCGGCCACGGGCCGGTCACCGATCTCGCCGGACTCACAGAGATTCGCTCCTACCTCGAATACTGCCGAGCCGAGTGCCGCGACCGGTACGACCGAGGGCTGTCCGTTGCCGACGCGGCCACTGACCTGTCGTTCGATCGGTGGTCGGACTGGGGCGAACCGGAGCGGATCGTCACCCTGGTCAACACCTGTTACCGCGAGTTCGGCGCCGACACGCCCTCGAGTGTCGCCGATCTCTTCGGCGCCATGGCCGAACTCTGGGATCGTCAGCGCCGCTGACCGGCAAGTCGAGACCACGCATCGAGATCCAACGTCTCGGGTCGCGCCTCGGGGTCGACCCCGGCCGCCGCGAAGCCCGCTGGTTCGATCAGGGCCGAGAGCGAACGCCGCAACATCTTGCGGCGCTGGCCGTACGCCGTGCGCAGCACCGGTTCGATCTGTTCGATGGGAGTCGCCACAGGGGCAACGGCATGCCTCGTGATCCGCACGAGTACGGACTCGACCTTCGGTTGGGGATGAAAGACGGTTGCCGGAACGCGGCCGACGACCTCAGCGACACCGTGATACGCCACGATGATCGACGGGATCCCGATCGCCTTGTCGCCCGCTGTCGCGGCGAGGCGCTCTCCCGCCTCGCGTTGCACCATCACGAGCATCGATTGGATCCGGGGCACGTCTCGCAGCAGATCGAGAACCAGCGGGGTTGCGACGTTGTACGGCAGATTCGCCACCAATGTCCACCGCTCATGGGCGCCGAGCACGACCTCCCAGTCCACTTCTCGTGCGTCACCCTCGATCACCCGCACGTCGTGCGAGGCAACCACCTCGCGCAGCACGGGCACGACGTCGCGATCCATCTCGACGGCCGTCACCTGCGCACCCAGCTCAACGAGCGCGAGCGTGAGAGAGCCGAGTCCAGGGCCGATCTCGACGACTGGATCACCTTCGCCAACCTCGGCTAGCCGGGCAATACGCCGGACCGTGTTGGGGTCGACCACGAAGTTCTGGCCGAGCGCTCGACGCGCTTCGAGGCCGTGGCGCTCCATGAGCGCTCGCAGTTCCTGGGGGGAGTGGGTCATCTTTGCGTCAGGCGTTCGAGGCCTTGACGCCACAAACCGGCCAAGGCGACCATCCGCGGCGCCGCCACAGCGCGAGGGCCATGGCATCTTGATCAGCCGGTGCGGCGCTCGCAGGGTCGATGCCGACCAGCGACGGGTGGTCGAGGCCGGCGATCCAGTCCCATGTGGCCTGGGAGAACTGGTAGGCACCGCGATAGCGCCCGTTGGCGCTCACGATGGAGTAGTTGCCGCTCGACTCGCACTGCCGCAGCACCTCCCATTGGGCCGCGGTGGGATCGCCGTCGGCCGGAGCCTGCGTGGTCGTCGGTGCCGGATCGGGCTGATCGGGTGCGGTGGTCGTGGGTGTTGCGGTGGTCGTAGGTGCTGCGGTCGTCGTCGTGGTGGCGCGGGCTGCCTCCTCCGCCGCCTTGCGTTCCTCAGCCGCGACTCGCTCTGCTTCGATCGCGGCCACGCGGTCCTCTTCGGCCTGGCGGGCGTCGGCCGCGAGAGCGAGCGCCTGCTCGTGGGCATTCTCGCGGAAGACGACGCGAGCCTGTGTCCATTGCTCGGCGCGGGTGGTGAACGCGGCGACATCTGTCTCGATGAGGGGAGTCTCGATCAGCTGTGAGGAATCCACAGGCGTCACCGCGCCGGCAGGGGCCATGACGGCAGCGATGACCACCGCGGGCAGGACGGCGGTGAGGAGACGGCGTGGCCGCGAGCAGTTGGCGTGCAGAGCTCCGTCCTTCCCTCCGGCCCAGTGTCACTCGTGTGACAACGGACGACGTACGGCGCGCGACGGTAGAAGCGTCGTAACACAATTGCAACCTTTGGGCGGATGGCGTTTGGGACGCTCAGCGGTCGTCGAAGCCGTAGAACTCGGCGGCGGTGGCCCACGTAGTCGCTTCGACCTCCTCCACGCCGCAACCCTTGGCCTCGGCCACGGCGGCGCCCACGAGTGGCACAAGAACCGGCCGGTTGGGCTTTCCCCGGTGAGGGACCGGCGCGAGATAGGGGCTGTCGGTCTCGACCAGGAGGCGATCAAGTGGGCACAACGCCGCAGCCTCCCGCAGATCGCCACCGCTCGGAAACGTGATGATGCCCGAGAACGAGAGAAGCCCGCCCCGCCGAAGACACTCCGCGCCCTCTTCTGCTCCGCCCGTGAAACAGTGAAAGACGGTGCGCCGGGGCGTGCCTTCCTCATCGAGAATTGTGAACGTCTCGTCCCAGGCGCTGCGGGTGTGAATCACCAGCGGCATGTCGCGACGGTGGGCGATCTCGATCTGACGCCGGAAGACTTCAGCCTGCACGTCGCGGGGTGAATGGTCGTAGTGGTAGTCGAGCCCACACTCCCCCACGGCGACAACGTCGGGAAGCTCGAGCAGTGCCTCGATGCCGTCGATTCCGTCCTTGGCATCGTGGGGATGAATGCCGGCCGTGGCCCACACACCGTCGTTGGCCTGCGCAGTTGCTGCCATCTCACGGCTCTGCTGAAGCGTGCAGCCAACCGTGACCATCCGTTCGACGCCGCCAGCCCTCGCCTCGGCGACCTGCGCGGCGCCCTCGTCACCGGCCGGAATGTGGCAGTGCTGGTCGATCCAGGCCATGGCGCGGTCGGTTCAGTCTTCGACGAGGAGTTCGTCGAGGTCGACCTTGGCGAACAGCGGCGTTGGCTTGGCTACCGCGGTTCCGGCTGCCACCGGCACACGCTGCCAACCCTCGACCTCGCCGAGGGCGGCATCGAGAACCGTCGAACTGAACGGCAGGAAGGGACTGAAGGCAATACGAATGCCGTTGATCGCGTCGAGTGCGGTCGCCAGCACAATTGCCGACCGCTCGGGATCGGACTTGGCCAGCTTCCAAGGTTCGGTGGCATTGAGGTAGGCGTTGATCGCTTGCGCTCCGTCCATTGCGCTTCGCAGCGCCGCTCGGAGTTCGACTCGCTCGATCTGCTCACCAGCGGTGGCGAGCGCGGCATCGATGGTCGCGAGGAGCGCCTCGTCCTCGGGCGCTCGGCCATCGCTCGGCGGTTGCTCGCCGTGGTTCTTGTTGACCATGGACAACACTCGATTGACGAGATTGCCCCATGTGGCGACGAGTTCCTCGTTGATCCGACGAGCGATCTCCTCCACCGACATGTCAGTGTCGGCTTGTTCGGGGAAGTTCGCGGCGAGTGCATAGCGAAGCCCGTCGGCTTGGAACAGCGCCAGTCCCTCCTCGATAGTGAGACCCACCCCGCGGCTGGCCGACGCCTTGCCTCCCTTGAAGGTGACGTATTGGTTGGCCGGGACCGAGTCGGGAAGGTGGAGATCGCCGGCGCCCATGAGCTGCGCGGGCCAGAACAGGCAATGGAACGGGACGTTGTCCTTGCCAATGAAGTAGACGTGGCGAGACTCGTCGTTCTCCCACCAGTGCCGCCAACGCTCGGGGTCGCCCTGGTCAGCCGCCCACTCTTGCGCGGCCGAGAGATAGCCGATTACGGCGTCGTACCAGACGTAGATGCGCTTTCCCGGCCCGAGATCATCGACCGGCAACTCCACGCCCCAATCGAGATCTCGGGTGATCGCCCTATCGAGCATGCCGTCACCCTCGGTCCAGCCCCGAGCGAAGTTGAGCACGTGGGGCCGCCAGCCCTCGCGGGTCTTCAGCCAGTCGGCCACGCGCTCGTTGAAGTCCGAATAGCGGTAGAAGAAGTGTTCGGTCGCTCGGAGCTCGGGTGTTGCGCCGCTGATCTTCGACTTCGGGTCGATGAGTTCGGTTGCGTCGAAGGTGCGGCCACAGTTGTCGCATTGGTCGCCGCGAGCTTCGGAGTAGGCACAATTGGGGCATGTGCCCTCGACGTAGCGGTCGGGTAGAAAACGTTCGGCCGCGGGGTCGTAGAACTGATCCGACGTGCGCTTGTCGATGTGGCCGTTCTCCAGCTGGGCCAGGAACATCTCCTGCGTGACTCGAGCGTGGTGCGGTGTGCCCGTGGTCGTGTAGTTGTCCCACTGAATGCCGAACAGCTCCCACTGCGCGAGAAATTCGTTGTGATAGCGGTCGACGATCTCCTGCGGCGACACACCCTCGGCATCGGCTCGCACGGTGATCGGCGTGCCGTGGACATCAGAACCGGAGACCATGAGGACTTCGTTGCCCACCCGGCGCTGATGGCGAGCAAACACGTCGGCCGGCAAATAGGCGCCGGCGAGGTGACCGAGATGACGCGAGCCCGAGGCATAGGGCCAGGCCACGGCAACGAGGACAGGGGTGGACATGGCCCTGAGACTACCGGTGACCTGCAATCGCCCGATGCCAATTACGCAGGCCTGGAGCGGGATTCAGCTGGCGGTGACGTCGCGCAGCACCGGCGACGACGGGGGGCCGAGCACCGGCGCGTCGTCGTCGACTCCGCTGCGGGAACGGACATCATCGATCCGGTCGAGTTGGCGCTCGAGTTGCCGGCGGCGAGTGCCGGACAAGTCCGAGAAGCTCCGGCTCAGCGTGTCGATGTGTTTTTCGACCTTGTCGATCTGGCCGGAGAACTTCTGCCATTGCTCGCCGAACCCGGCGAGGCATTCGAGAATCTCTTCGGTTGCCCGCTCGACCGCGAACGTGTCCATGGCCTGACGAATGACCGCGAGCACGGCGAAGAGGGTGGTGGGCGAACACAGCACGACGCGCTGTCCGAGCGCATCGTCGAGGAGTGTCATGTCGTTTTCGTGGATGAATCCGTAGACGCTCTCGTTGGGAATGAAGAGCAGTAGGTAGCCGACGGTGCTGTCGGTGGCCGCGTAGCCCCGACCACTCAGCTCCTTGACCCGGTCGCGGACGTCTTTGAGGAACCGCTCGCGAAGTGCCTCGGCTTCGATGTCGGTCGGTGCTTCCAAGTAGCGGAGGTAGTTGGTGACCGGGAACTTCACGTCCATGTGGAGGTGGCGGTCGTCAGGGAGCAAGAAGGTGAAGTCGGGCTTGGTGCCGCCGTCGATCATTTTCTGCTTGCGGTAGTTGAGGCCCTCGCGCATGCCCGCGGCCCGCAACACGTCTTCGGCCATGCGCTCACCCCACTGGCCCCTTGCCTGGGGGCTGGCCAACGCCTCGCGTAGGTGCTGGGTGGTTTCAGCCAGGACCTTCTGTTGACGGGTGGCAGCTTCGAGGCTCTCGACGAACTGGCCGTGCTGCTGGGCACGTTCCTTCTGGAGTTGAGCGACCAGAGTGCGCACCTGCTGCAGCTCGCTGCCCATTGCCGTGACCTGACTACCGAGATTCTTCGACATGCCGCCGACGCGCGCATCGACCGTGTCGGACATGCCGCCGACGCGTTCGGCCACGATCTTGTCGACCTCTTCGATCTTGGACTGCAGTGATGCGACAACGGATCCGAGCTGCTCATCGATGCGCGCTTGGGTGCCGGTGAGGCGCAGGTCGATCGCCTCGCGGCGATGGTCGAGTTCGGCCGCGCCGGTCTGGAGTCGGCTGTCGAAGCTCTCTCCGGCCACCGCGACGACGCGCTCGACGACGCCTTCGACGCTGGAGTCTTGACGAGTTGCCAGCTCGGCGGCGAGGCGGACGATCGCCTCTTCCTGGGCGCCATGGCGGGTTCGAACGAGACGAAGCCCCACGGCAACGCCCGCGGCGGCAGCGATGAAGAGGGAGGCGACCAGAGAGATCACGAGCACGGGTTCCATGAACCGAATGCTACGAAGGGGGTGTGACACCGCCGGGGATGCCGAGCGCCAGCTGGTAGGCGCGGCGCCGACCCACGCCGAGATCAGCAGCCACGGAGTCAGCAGCATCACGCTTCGAACTGCCGGCCTCCAGCCTGCCCCGCAGCGCGTCGACGATCTGCTCGTCGGTTGCCGCGGGCGGGGCCGCGGCGCCCTCGACCACGAGCACGATCTCGCCCTTGGGCGTGGTGCTCGCCCATTCGACGAGCTCGCCCAGCGAACCCCGCACGAACTCCTCATGGAGCTTCGTGAGTTCGCGAGCCACGACCGCTCGGCGGTCGACACCACAGACCTCGGCCAGCGCGGCGAGGGTGGCCCCGATCCGATTGGGCGACTCGTAAACGATCGAGGTGCGCCGTTCGGATGCGATGGACGCCAGCCGCTCGCCTCGTTCTCGGCCCTTTCGAGGAAGGAACCCCTCGAACACGAATCGATCAGCAGGCAGTCCGCTCGCGACCAGCGCAGCAACGGCAGCCACCGGGCCGGGCACGACGGTCACCTCGTGGCCCGCGTCGAGAACCGCGTCCACCAATCGAGCGCCAGGATCTGAGATACCGGGGGTACCCGCGTCGGACACGAGCGCCACCCGAGCGCCGGTGGCCAACAACTCGATCACCGCGTCCGCGGCACGAGCCTCGGTGTGGTCGTCGACACGCTTGAGTCGGGCACCGTCGATACCAGCATGAGCGAGCAGACGCCCGGTGCGCCGGGTGTCCTCACAACAAACGAGGGACGCGGCCTGCAACTCTTCGACCGCACGCGGCGCGAGGTCGCCGAGATTTCCGATCGGGGTGGCGATCAACACCAGAACACCGGTCATGACTTCACATCGATCGTCATACCCGGTTCGACGCCCCAGGTGCGCAGGGATCCCGCTTCGGCTTCGATCACATGACGCGCTCGTCGACGCCACCGCCCGACCCGGCCCGGCACCATGGTCACGACCGACAGCACCACCATGTGTTCATCGAGATGAGCGACGTCGATCGCGAAACGCATTCGAAGGGTGTGCACCGAGCGGGCAGGGCTCAAGAGGAGCGCTCCCTCGATGCCGTCTCGTCCCAGCAGGCCGCGGCGACGCGTCGCTGCCGTGTCGGCCACCTCGAGTGAGGCGACCACTCGATCCTCTGCGACGAGCCAGGGCATGGCGGAAATCTAAACCCTCGGCACGTTTCCGTCGCGGTCGCGGGCTGCTTTCGACCGCGTGTGTCTAGACCGAAGCCGGCTCGAGCGACGCCGCTCGCTCTTCGCGACGGGCCGCGATACGGGCGCCGACCTTGCCGACTCGGTTGATGTACTTGATCAGTCGAGCGCGGGCTTCTTCGGCCTCCGGCGACAATCCCTCGATCGATTCCAGGGCCCAGTCGCGCATGATCACGGGCTGGAGAATCTGATCGTGGTGAATCGCGAGGTCGTAGATTCCGGCATCGGCGATTGCCTTGGCGTGGGAGGCGAAACCCGGTATGCCCACCCCCGGCATGGCGAAGTCAGTTGCCTGCTTCTCCATGGCGATGACCGCCGACGACGGATCGATCTCGATCACCGCGGTGAGGGCGTCTCGATAGAAGAGGAAGTGGAGGTTTTCGTCGGATGCGACACGACGCATCACCTGGCGTCCGACGGGATCTTCGAGCATGGAGCCGGTGTTGAAGTGGGAGATGCGGGTGGCCAGTTCCTGCAGCGCCACGTAGGCGAGTCCGTCGGCCGCGCTCGGCGGCTCGGGCACCTGACCGGTCTGGACCTGGATCATGCGGGCGCGTTCGAGGTCGACTGGGTCGAGGGCCCGGGTGGCCTGGAGGTAGGTGTTGATCACCATGCCGTGACGGCCTTCTTCGGCCGTCCAGCGACGGGTCCACTCGCCCCACGCCCCGTCGCGCCCGAACATGCGCTCGATGTCGCGGAAGTAGTAAGGCAGGTTGTCTTCGGTCAACACGTTGACGAAGAGGGCGCTGCGCACCTCCGGCGGGATCAACGCGTCGTTGGGCTCCCACTCGTAGTCGGGCTCGTAGTCGGTGGCCTGGGTCCACGGGACGAGGGCGTGGGGAAACCACTCCTTGGTCGTCGTGAGGTGGCGTTCGAGCAGAGTTTCGGCCGTCGCTTCGAGTGCTTCGACCAGGGGGAGATCAGCGGGGTTCACCATAATGAATGCCAGCCTACCTGCCGGTAGGCAGGCTGGGTGGATCGGGCGAGAAAGGGGGCGTGAAAATTGGCACGCCACTACGACTTCTCGCTGCCCAGGGGGTTACATCGAAGCCCACGGCGGCTCCGGCTACGCCCGGTCAGACATTGAACCTGAACTCCATCACGTCACCGTCGGCGGCGATGTAGTCCTTGCCCTCGGAGCGCACCTTGCCGACGTCTCGGGCGGCGGCCCAGCTTCCGGCTGCGAGGAGTTCGTCCCATTGGATGGTCTCAGCCCGGATGAAGCCTCGCTGGAAGTCGGTGTGGATGACACCGGCGCACTCAGGGGCGCTCGAGCCGGCGCGGAAGGTCCACGCCCTGCTCTCCTTCTCTCCTGTGGTGAGGAAGGTTCGCAGACCGAGCATGTGGTACGCCGACGTGAGAAACCGAGGCACGGCACCTTCGCCGAGCCCGAGCGCTTCAAGCATTTCCTGTCGCTCGTCGGCGTCCATCAACGCTGCTTCGGCCTCTAGCTGCACGCTGAGCGGCACGACCTCGGCGCCGTCGAGCTCGGCTCGGACCGGCTGCGCGAGCTCGTCCTCCTGGCCGATCTGGTCTTCGCCGATGTTGAGCACGGCCATGACCGGCTTGTTGGTCAGGAAGAAGTGTTCCTTGAGCTCGGCTTGATCGTCGGCAGACAGCTTGGCCCGATAGAGCGGCGTGCCCTCGGAGAGGTGGTCGACGCAGGTCTGCAGCAGGTCGACGGTGCCCTTCAACGAGCTGTCGCCCTTGAGCATGCGTGAGGTCTTGTCGAGGGCCTTCTCGGCGCTGGACAGATCGGCGAGAGCCAGTTCGATCTCGACGATTCGTAGGTGCTCGAGCGGGTCGGAGGGCCCGGGCACATCGGAATCAGGAAAGGCGCGGAGCACAAAAACGATCGCGTCGACCTCACGAATGTGGGACAGAAAGGCGTTGCCGAGGCCTTCGCCCTGACTGGCACCCTCCACGAGGCCGCCGATGTCGGTGAACTGCACCGCGGCATGGACGACGTTCTTGCTCTCGCTCATCACGGCGAGCTGATCGAGGCGATGATCGGGCACCTTGGCGACCCCGATGTTGGGGTCGGTCGTGGCAAAGGCGTAGGGAGCAGCGTGGGCGCCCCCGCCGGCCAGGGCGTTGTAGAGAGAGCTCTTTCCTGCGTTGGGGAGCCCGACAAATCCGAATCGTTCCATACCCGTCGGAGGCTATCGACGGGGGGTCAGCTACCGTTGTGGTTCGTGACCGATGTGACCGCGGCACCATCCGCTTCGAGCGTCTCCTCCGGCGAATCCGTCGCCGCCGAGCGCGCCTTTTCGAAGTCGATCCTCGTGTCGGCCGTCCGCTGCACGCTCACCTACGTGCTCATTCCGTTCGTGTTCCCGATCATCGGGTTCGGTACCGGTGTGGGTCCATGGATCGGCGTGCCGATCGGCATCGCGGCGATCGTCGCCAATGTCGTGAGCATTCGCCGCTTCCATCGCGCCGACCACAAGTGGAAGTGGCCGATGACGGCGATCAACGTCGGCATCATCGGGCTGCTTGTCGTCCTCGTGGCGATCGACTTCACCAACCTCTGACCGCTCAGTCGTCGACCGTCTGCGAGATGAGGGTGACCGAGGCCCTCTCGTCGGACCCGAGGCCCGGGGCAATCGTGACCGACGCGCCGTGGCTCTCCTCGCCTTCGAGCGACAGCGAGAACCAGATCGAACCCTGGCTCGTGTCGGGAGGAGTGGGTGACCATTCGACGGTCTGCGACTCCACCCACGTCGTGTAGAACGCGAGGATCTCCGGGTAGCGATCAGCCGGATAGAACAGCTGCAGGTAGACCCCTTCCGGGATCCCGGGGAGCGAATCGATCACGATCTCGGCGCCTCCCACTGTCGGTATCGGAAAGTCGGTGGGCACCTCGACGGTCGGATCCCCCGCGGAGTCGCCATCATCGGTGGACTCGGTGTCGGCGGTTCCGTCGCCGGTATCCGGTGGGGCTGTGTCGGTCGCATCGTCGCTGCACGAAGCGAACGCGATCAGCGAAGCGAGGGTGAAGAGAACCAGGGGGAGTCGCGGCATGAACCCACGCTCTCAGCCGTTTCCCGAAGGGTCAAGGGCGCGCGGTGGGGTCCCACAGCAGCGTTTCCTGCGTGACCGACGCGATGTGTTGCCCCGTCTCGTCGTGAATCTGGCCGCGGAGATAGCCGCGACCGCCGGTGTTGATCGTCGAGCTGATGTCGTAGAACAACCACTGGTCGACACGTGCCGCGCGGTGAAACGTGAGGGCATGGTCGAGACTGATGATGCCCTCGATGCTCTCGTGGTCGATGAGCAACGGACGTGCTCCCACCCCGGTCATGTCGGAGGCATAGGCGAGGAGCGACGCATGGAGGTGCGGGTCGTCGGGGAGGGCGCGCGCGAACCGGAACCACCGCCGGGACGAGGACGAGAGAAATCCGTCGGACGCCGGTGCCGCGGGGCCCACCTCGGCCGCATCCCATGGGCCGTTCCCGAGTTCCACGTGGAGGTCTTCGGGCCGCGGCGTGGCGGGGTCGAAAGCGCGTCCGTACTCGAAGTCGCTCACCGCCCCGGTTCGAGCGAACGACGCGAGCATCGAGAAGAACGGCCGGCCCTCCTGGCTGGCCGACAGCCTGCGATGAGCGAAGGAACGACCGTCGCGCAGTGACGCCACGTCGTAGTCGGCCACCGGCCCGGACCGCATGGCCGACAGGAAGTAGCCGTGGAGCGAGTTGAGCTCGAACCCCTCCGGCGCGGTTCCGCACATCGCACTCGTCGCCTGGCCCAGAACGAACCCGCCGAACAGTGTGGGACCGAACCAGTCAGGGGTGTCGCCCACGAACCCGTCGCCCTCAGGTCGGGCCGGCAGATGAGCAAGCGTCTCGGCCACATACTCATCGGTGGTCAGGAGGTCGTCGCTCACAGACGAGATCGTAGGGGTACCGTGGGTGCCATGGAGCCGGTTATCGCGCTGCGCCAGGCCGTTCACTACCTCGACCGCGAACTCGCGCCGGGTCAGAAGGTGCGGGCCTTTCAGAAGGCCATCGAGATCGTGGTCGAGATCGGACCCGACGAGATCGCGGCGCGCGCCGCCGCCGGCACGCTCACCGACCTCGAGGGAATCGGGAAGTCGACGGCCGAGGTGATCGTCGATGCCATCGCCGACAATCCCGACGGCTATCTCGCTCGCCTCGACGAGCGCAGCCGGATCCCGATCGGCGAGGGCCAACCCGTGCTGGCCGCCCTCCGCGGCGACTGCCACGCCCACACCACCTGGTCCGACGGGGGTGCGCCGCTACGCGACATGGCCGAGACAGCCATCGAGCTCGGTCACGAATGGATGGTGATCACCGACCACTCGGCTCGCCTCACCATCGCCCACGGCCTCAACGAGCAACGCCTCGTTTGGCAGCTCGACGAGATCGAGAAGCTCAACGACGAACTCGCCCCCTTTCGAGTCCTCACCGGAATGGAGGTCGACATCTTCGAGGACGGCACCCTCGATCTCGCCGACGAAATGCTGTCGCGTCTCGACCTCGTGGTGGCCAGCGTCCACTCGAAACTCAAGCTGCCCCGCGACCAGATGACCAGGCGCATGGTGATGGCCGTGGCCAACCCTCACGCCGACGTACTCGGCCACTGCACCAACCGGAAGCTGGTGGGCCGAGGCCGACCGCCCTCCGAATTCGATCCCGAGATCGTGTTCGCCGCGTGTGCACAGTTCGACACTGCCGTCGAGATCAACTGCCGCCCCGAGCGCCAGGATCCGCCCGAGGACCTCCTCGAGCTCGCGCTGCAGTGGGAATGCAAGATCGCCATCAACACCGACGCTCACGCCACGGGCCAGCTCGAGTGGCTCCCCTACGGGGCCGACAAGGCCGTTCGCTGCGGTGTCCCGCCCGAGGACATCATCAATACCTGGACCGCCGACGAGCTCCTCGCCTGGACCGCCTCCGACTAACCCTCTGATCCCCTCGTCGTTCTGGTCGAGGGGCGATATCCTCACGGCCATGTCGAAGCGCACTCAGAAGAAGAAGGCGAAGGCTCGCCGCAGCAAGGCCAACCACGGCCGCAAGCCCAACGTGGGCCGCAACAGCTGATTCTCCAGTTCAACTGAACTCTTCGCACCGCCGGTCGCCCCGGCGGTGTTCGTCGTTTTAGATCCGGACGATTCCGTCGTCGGTCGCCTTGAGCGTTCGGCCGGGGCGAGCATCGGTGACTTGGTCGTGCTCAACGATGACCTGGCCGGCCTTGACGGTGTGGACGAACCCCTCGACATGCTGGAGGAGCCGCCGGCCCCCGGCGGGAAGATCGTGAGCCATATGCGGCGCGTACAACGTGAGATTCGCGTGGTCGATCACGTTGACATCGCCGAGCATGCCCGGCGCGAGAACCCCGCGGTCGACCATGCCGTAGGTGCGCGCCGTCGCCTGGGTCTGCTTGTGGACCACCAACTCGACGGGGAGCTTCTCGCCCCTGGTCCGGTCGCGGGTCCAGTGCGTGAGCATGTAGGTGGGCATTGACGCGTCGCAGATGAGCCCGCAATGAGCGCCGCCATCGGACAGGCCCATGATCGACGCAGGGTGGGCGATCATCTCGCGGATCGCCTCGTGATCCTTGTCGACATAGCTCCCGAGCGGCGTGAAGATCATCGCCTTGCCCTCGTCGGCTGCCATCCAGTCGTAGAGCACCTCCTGCGGCGCCCTGCCCTCGCGCTCCGCAACCGCCGCACAGCTGGTTTCGGGTCGGGGCTCATAATCGGGGATCGACCCGAGGGGATACATCTGGTCGAAATTGCTGGCCATGTAGAGGATGAACGGGTCCTTCGAGGACGCCTGCTCGGACAACAGCCGGGCCCGAAACTCCGGGTCGCGCCACTTCGCCAGGAGCTCGCCGTGCGGCTGATCAGCGATCTCGCGGTAGGACGGGTGAGCACGGAACGGATGGAACGAGGACTGCAGTCCATAGAGCAGGCCGGTCGGGCGGGTAGCCACCTGGGGCACGATCAACGGTCCGTCGACCATCTGCGCCGAGTCGGCATTCATCGCATCGCGGTAGCCGAAGGGGCTGCCCGGATCCTGCGCCAGCGTGTAGGTGCAGGGCACACCGGTGGCGGCGAGGTGCGCAAGCCAGGGCCATTCACTCTTCTTGTGCACCTGATCGCTGACGAACTGGAAGAGGCCGCGGCCGACCTGGCGAAGCTCGTCTCCAATGGCCATCAACTCTTCGTCGGAGGAGAACGTTCCCGGTTCGTAGCCGTGCTTCGAGCGATGCAGAGTCGTGCGGCTGGTCGAGATGCCGAGCGCGCCGTCGCGCACGCCCTGCGCCATCACCTTCGCGATTTCTGCGATCTCGGCTGCGCTGACGTCGTACTCGTGAGCCCGCTCGCCGAGCACATACGCCCGCACCGCGGCGTGCGGCACCGTGGTGCCGAGGTCGATCGTGCGGTGCATCTGGGAGAGCGAGCCGATGTATTCGCCGAACGTCTCCCAATTCCACGTGATGCCTTCGGCAAGTGCGGTGCCCGGGATGTCCTCGATCGCTTCCATGAGCTCGATCAGAAACTCGTGATCGTCGGGCCTGACCGGTGCGAAACCCACGCCGCAGTTCCCCATGACCGCAGTGGTCACGCCATGGTTGACCGAGGGCATCATGACCGGGTCCCAGCTGGCCTGACCGTCGTAGTGCGTGTGCACGTCGACGAAACCAGGGGTAACGAGGGCACCGTCGGCGTCGATCTCGCGGCGGCCGGTGTCGTCGACCTCGCCGACCACGCTGATCATCTCGCCGTCGATCGCGATGTCGGCGGTGCGGGGCTCCGCCCCGGTTCCGTCGACAACCTGGCCACCACGGATCACGAGATCATGCATGCCCGCCAGTGTCGCAGACGGAGACGACCGTGCGACACTGGAGACATGCTCGTATTCGACGGCGACTGTGGGTTCTGCACCTCCTCGGCTCGCTGGATCGAGGCGCGACTACCCGAAGATGTCGAGGTCACGCCCTGGCAGTCCTGCGACCTCGACGAGTTGGGCCTCACCGAAGCCGACGTCACAACGGCCGCCTACTGGATCCAGGATGGCGCCACTCCACAACGCGGTCACCGGGCAATAGGGCGCTCACTGATCGCCGCGGGTGGTGGCTGGCGCGTGGTCGGGCGCCTCATCATCAGCCCGCCGATCTCTTGGCTGGCCATCCCGGTCTACGGGTTGATCGCCCGGTACCGCTACAAGCTGCCCGGTGCCACCGAAGCCTGCCGGATCCCGTAGTTCTGACTACTCGCGGGGCCAGGTGGGGTCGCGTTTTTCCACGAAAGCGGACATGCCCTCTCGCATCTCGGGATTCATGATCGAGCGTTGGAAGACCCGCGTGTCGTGTTGACGGAGTTGCCGATTCATATCGTCCTTGATCACGGCGCGACTGCGAGGCGCACCCGCCGCGACGGAGGCCACGAGCCGATCAACCGCCGCGTCGAACTCGTCGTCGGGCACGACCTCCTGCACGAGGCCCATCTGCATCGCCCGCTCCGCGTCGAAAGCCTCCATCGCAAACATGATCCACTTGGCATTACCCAGGCCGACCCAGTCGGCGAGGCGAGTCGCCATGAACACATCTGGCGCGCCGCGCAACAGTTCGGGAGCACGGAAACGAGCGGAGGCCTTGGCGACCGAGAAGTCGCAGTGCAGCATGAGATCGAGGCCGCCCGCGTAGCAGAGACCGTTGACTGCGGCGATCACGGCGGCCGAGCAGCGCTCGAGGTGACGAAACGGAAAGTGATCGGTGGGGTCCCACTCCGCGGCCAGCGTCGAATCGTCGATCGAGTTGCCCGCCATGTCGCCGCCGACGCAGAAGACGTCATCCGTGCCGGTCAGCACGAGGACGTCGATGTCGATTTCCTTGTCGGCGAGAATCGCGGCTCGTTTCACACCGCGATACATGTCTTGCGTCATCGAGTTGCGCCGGTCTACCCGGTCGATGCGCACGCGTAGGACGTGATCGGAATACGAGCCGACGAGGCAAGGCGAGCCGAGATCGACAACTTCACCGTTGTTCATCCTCGGACGGTAGGCCATCCACTACCTCGTGGTAGACCCGAGCCCGTGAGCATCACCCTTTCCGAAGCCGAATCCCGCCGGGTGGTCACCCGCCACGGGGTTCCTGTGTCGCCGTTCGTCACCGGCACGAGCACCGACGGAGTCATCGCCGCCGTAGAGAACGACGCGACAGTCGAGTTCCCTGTCGTGGCCAAACTCTGCGGTCGAGCGATCGCCCACAAGACCGAACGCGGGCTCGTGAAGCTGCGAATCGCCGACGAGCAAGCGCTGCGTGTCGCCTGCGACGACCTCCTCGCCGCGGCCCGGCCCGACGACGGCGAGGTCGAAGTTCTCGTCTCGACGATGGTCGATGGGAACCGGGAATTGATCGCCGGCCTGAACGACGACCCGCAGTTCGGACTCACGATCATGCTCGGCGTGGGCGGCATTCTGGCCGAGGCGATCCGCGACGTGGTTTTTCGGGTTGTCCCGATCACTGAGATCGACGCGGCCGAGATGATCGACGACCTCGCCACACAACGTCTGTTGGAGGAATTTCGCGGCGAGCCGGCGCTTGACCGCCAGTCACTCATCGATGCATTGGTCGGCCTCGCCGCCGTCGGCGAAAAGGAGGCCGGCATCCGCTCCGTCGACCTCAACCCGCTGATCCTCGTCGACGGGAAACCAATCGCCGTCGATGCCCTCCTCGAAGTGGAGGTAGACCGGTGAGCCACGATCTCTCCGCCCTCTTCGACCCCAAGGGCATCATTATCACCGGCGTGTCGAATCACCCCGGCAAGTTCGGGTTCGTCACCCTGCACAACCTGATCGTCTCGGGCTACGAGGGCAATATCTTCCCGGTCGGCCGCGAACCGGGCGAGGCACTCGGACGGCCGGTGCTCGGCTCAATCGACGACGTCCCCGACGGCCAAGCCGACATGGTGTTCATCTGCACCCCGCAGGCCGTCAACGAAGATCTCCTCCGGGCTGCCGCAGCCAAGGGCGTGAAGGCCGCCTTCTTCGCCGCCGCCGGCTACCGCGAAGCCGGCCCCGACGGCGTCGAGGCCGAACGCCGGCTCGTCGCATTGGCTGATGAGCTCGGCATCGCGGTCGCTGGACCCAACGGCCAAGGCGTTGTGTCCACTCCGTCGAAGATGTGTGCGCAGATCGTTGCGCCCTATGCCCCAGCCGGCCGTATCGCGGTGGCCAGTCAGTCGGGCAACTTCGTGTCGTCCTTCCTCAACCTCTCGCATCACACCGGCGTCGGCATCAGCCGTGCGGTGGCCGCGGGCAACGCCGCCGTGCTCGGTATCGCCGACTACGTCGAGTGGTTCGCCGACGACCCCGAGACCGACGTCTGCCTCGTCTACATGGAGTCGGTCGACAACGGCCGCGAAATGTTCGAGCGCTTGAAGGCCGTCGCCGAGCGAAAGCCGGTCGTCGTCGTCAAGGGAGGAGCGTCGGACGCCGGCGCCCGAGCCGCGGCCTCGCACACCGGCGCGCTCGCATCCGACGACGCCGTGTTCGACGGTATGTGTCGCCAAGCCGGTCTCATCCGCGCCCGAGATGTCGAGGAGGCGTTCGAGACCGCCGCGACCATCGCCACCCAGCCCCTGCCCGCGGGCAGCCGAGTGGTGGTCGTCACGACCGTCGGCGGCTGGGGAGTCGCCGCGGTCGACGCGATGAGCGGCACCCGGCTCGAAGCCACGCCCCTCCCCGCCGACCTGCACGCGGCCATCGATGAGAAACTTCCGCCCCGCTGGAGCAAGAACAACCCGATCGACATGGCCGGCGGCGAAACCCGCGACACGGTGCCCGAGATCATGGAGTTGGCCGCAGCACACCCCGAAGTCGACTCGGTGCTGTTCCTCGGGCTCGGCATCCAGTCGAACACGGCGGCGATGATGCGCGAGGGCGACTTCTACCCCGACCACGGACTTGAACGCATCGTCGGGTTCCACGAGCGCCAAGACGCCCGCTATGCCGAGGCCGCAGCCGAAATTGCGGAGAGAACCGGCACCCCTGTTCTGCTCGCCACCGAGCTCGCGAACGCCCGACCAGAAAACCCCGGTCCGGCCGGAGCGCGGGCAGCCGGCCGAATGTGTCATTCCTCGGCCGGCCGGGCGATTCGGTCGCTCGAGCTGATGACCCGCTACGCACAATGGCGCCGAGCCCGCGGGCTCTGAGGCCTACAGTCCCAACGTGGCCAGCACCCCGGATCCGCCCTACTACGCCGTCATCTTCACCAACCGTCGAGCCGCGTGGGGTGACGAGGCGGCCGACTTCGCCTATGGAGCGGCCGCGGAGCGCATGGAGGAGTTGGCGGCGACCATCCCCGGCTACCTAGGAATCGAATCCTCGCGTAGCAGCGACGGCGCGGGCATCACCGTCTCGTACTGGGAGAGCAACGCGTCAATCGCCGAGTGGCGCAGCCACCCCGAACACCTCGACACGCAGAGCCGAGGCCGTAGCGACTGGTACGAGTGGTATGAGCTGCGCGTCGGCCGCATCGAACGGGCACGGTCGTTTCCGTGACGATCTTCGACGACATCCGCAGTTCGTGCGCCGCGGTAGCCGGCGCCGCCACCCACGTGACCATCAATGCCGACCGAGTCGAAGCCTTCGCTGCAGAGCTCGATCTCGACACGCCCAAGGACGATCCCGGCCAGGAACGAATGGGCTCGGAGGAAACCGCGACGGCGTTCGTGCTTGCCCTCGATGCGATCAACTTCGGGAGTGGCTACTTCCCCTACATCCAGAAGCGACCAGGCATGTCCGGCTATCACACCATCGCCACATCGCTTCGCGATCTCGTGGCTGACACCGGCGGCCTCACCACCGAGCGCCTCGCCGCATGGCGCGTCGACGACGCCGCGGCGACGTTCGGACAGGTGCTCGACGGCGGTCCGGCGCATGAGCTGATGGAGCTCTTCACTCAGGCTTGGCACGACCTGGCCAAGTTCGTCGACCGTGTCGGCGACGGGTCGTTCGCTGCGACTGTCGCCGATGCCAACGGTTCGGCGGCCGGCCTGGTCGATTCGCTCGCCGAGATGCCGTTCTTCCGCGACGTCCACTCGCACCCGGCGACCGGCGACGTCCTGCTCTACAAGAGGGCGCAGATCGTCGTCCAGGACCTCTACGTCACGTTCGGTGGCAAGGGCGCCGGGCAATTCGAGGATCGACGCGATCTCACGATGTTTGCCGACAACCTCGTGCCCCACGTGTTGCGCGTCGAGGGCATTCTGGAGTTCGGCGACGATTTGGTGAAGCGAATCGAGGCGGTCGAAGACATCCCGGTCGGCTCGACCGAGGAAGTGGAGATCCGCGCGTGTGGGCTCCATGGCGTCGAACTCTTGCGGGCTGCCTTGGCCGGACGCGGCGATCGGATGACCGCCGGCGATCTCGACAACGTGCTCTGGAACCTGGGTGCGCAGCCGAAATACAAGGCGACTCCCCGCCACCGCTCGCGCTGCGTCTTCTACTGACCGCACCCGGCGATCAGAAACGCACCGCGCCCGACCGCGCGGACGCTCAGCGCACGGGATACGGTTCTGCAACCACCAGATGGGGCACTGCGCGCTCCGCTGGTCACGTACACACCGCCCCGTGCGGTAACTGGAGGGAAAATGCGCAAGCGACTACTCATGCTCCTCGCGATCCTGCTGTCGTTCTCACTGCTCGCTGCGGCGTGCGGTGACGACGACGACACGACTGCCGACGACGACATGGCCGACGACGAAGGCACCGACGACGAAGGTACCGACGACGAAGGTACCGACGACGAAGGTACCGACGACGAAGGCACCGACGACGAAGGCACCGACGACGAAGGCACCGACGACGAAGGCACCGACGAAGACGCGGTCTTCACCGGCTGCCTCGGCGACGATTCGACCGTCGAGAGCAACGGCCAAACTGGCCTCGTCTTCGACGTCAACGGCCGTGGCGACCAGTCGTTCAACGACTCCGCTGCTGCTGGTCTCGACCGTGCGGTCGCCGATTTCGGTCTGACCTTCACCGAGGCCGTTCCGAACGAAGACGGCTCCGACCGTGGCCCGCTGCTCCAGCTCGCTGCTGACGGTGGCTCCATCGTCATCGCAGTCGGCTTCCTCTTCGCCGGCGAAGCCGGTCCGGCTGCCTGCGAAAACCTCGATACGCACTTCGCGGTGATCGATGACGCCATGCTCGACTTCGGCGCCGAAGGCGGCCCCGCGCCGTGGGCCCCGAACGCTGCAGGCCTCACCTTCGCCGAAGAGCAGGGATCCTTCCTCGTCGGCGTCGCAGCCGGCCTCACCACCGAGACCGACAACATCGGCTTCATCGGCGGCGTGCAGGGCTGGGGTCTCATCGAGAAGTTCCAGGCTGGCTTCGAAGCCGGCGTCGCCGCCGTCAACCCGGATGCCACTGTCACCTCGGTCTACATCGCGGAGAACGACGTGCAGGGCTTCTTCCAGCCTGACCGCGGTCGTGAAATCGCCACCTCGATGTACGAAGAGGGCGCCGACATCGTCTACCACGCAGCCGGCGACTCCGGCGGTGGCCTGTTCGTCGCCGCCAAGGAGTGGAGCGACGACAACGACAAGGTCTGGGCCATCGGAGTCGACTCCGACCAGGCGCTGACCGCCGACGCCGACGTGCAGGAGTTCATCCTCACCTCGATGCTGAAGCGTGTCGACAACGCCGTCTACCAGGCGATCGAGGGCCACATCAACGGCACCTTCGTCAATGGCAACACCATTTACGACCTCGCCGCCGGCGGTGTCGGCTACTCGACCACAGGTGATCACCTGAGCGCCGAGACCATCGCTGCCATCGAAGAGTGGGCGGCCAAGATCATCAGCGGTGAAGTCGAAGTTCCGACCGCTCCCTGATGTGATTTCGATCCTCTAGCGGGGATCAACAAGACGAAGTGTTCGGGGCCGGGCTAACGTCCGGCCCCGATCACGTTTTGTGGTGCAGGCGCATCCCCAGGAGTCGAGTTGACCGTCGCTATCGAGCTACAGGGCATCACCAAGCGGTTTCCGGGTGTCGTGGCCAACGACAGAGTGAGCCTGTCCGTCGAGTCGGGCGAGATTCATGCGATCTGCGGTGAGAACGGCGCAGGCAAGTCGACGCTGATGAAGATCCTCTACGGCATGCAGCCGCCGGATGAGGGCAAGATGATCGTCAACGGCGAGACGGTGGAGTTCAGCTCGCCGAGCGACGCCATCGATCGTGGCATCGGCATGGTCCATCAACACTTCATGCTCGCCGACCAACTGACGGTGATGGAGAATGTCATCCTCGGGTCGGAGCCCGTGAAGCGAGGCCGGATCGACGAGAAGGCGGCAATCGAGCACCTTCGGGAGGTCGCCGACGACTATGGACTGTCCGTGGATCCGACCGACCTGGTCGAGACGCTCGAGGTCGGCGAGCGGCAGCGAGTCGAGATCATCAAGGTGCTCTATCGCGGGGCCCAGATCCTCATCCTCGACGAGCCGACGGCCGTCCTCGTACCGCAGGAAGTAGAGGAGCTCTTCCGAAATCTCCGCGACTTGAAGGCGGGCGGGGCGACGATCATCTTCATCGACCACAAACTCGAGGAGGTCCTCGAGATCGCCGACACGATCACGGTCATTCGCCACGGCAAGACCGTCGGCACGGTGAAGCCCGAGGACGTGACCGCTCACGACCTCGCCGAGATGATGGTCGGGAGCGAACTCCCGTCACCAAGCACGCAGGGCGCGGTCATCGGCGAAGAGATCGGGCTCGAAGTCACCAACCTCACCGTCCTGGACGACGGCCGCCCGGTTGTCGACAACGTGTCGTTCACCATCCGCAAGGGCGAGATCGTCGGCATTGCCGGCGTGGAGGGAAACGGCCAAACCGAGCTCGTCGACGCGATCATCGGCACCACCCGCCCCTCAACAGGCTCCCTCCGAATGCTCGACACCGACGTGACCCGTTGGTCGGTACGCAATCGACGGGAGTCCGGCCTCGGCTACGTGCCGCAAGATCGCCATCACGAAGGACTTCTGCTCGATCATCCGCTCTGGGAGAACGCGGCGCTCGGCCATCAGACGAAACCACCATTCGCGAAACGGATCTTCGTCGATCGTCCCGGGAGCCGCGAACGCACCGAGCAGATACGGACCGACTTCGACGTGCGAACTCCGAGTATCGAGGTCTCCGCCTCGACGCTTTCGGGTGGCAATCAGCAGAAGTTGATCATCGGCCGCGAGCTGCTCGCGGAGCCGAAGGTTCTGATCGCCGCACATCCCACCCGAGGAATCGACGTCGGCGCCCAAGCCGCGGTTTGGGAGGATCTCCGACAGGCGAGGGCCGACGGTCTGGCCACGCTCCTCATCTCGGCCGACCTCGACGAGTTGATCGGTCTTTCCGACCGCATCGTCGTGATGTTTCGCGGAAGGCTCGTGGCCGACGATCTCGACCCTGCCGCGCTCACGCCGCGAGATCTCGGCGCCTACATGACCGGTGCCGCCGGAGGGGTCGACGCATGATGGAGAACCCGAGGATCCGCCGCATCGTCCTCGGCCTCGCGGCGCCGACGATCGCTCTCGGCGCCGCGATCATCATCTCGTCGATCGTGCTCTTGGTGTCGGGCAGCAGCCCCGTCGAGGTCTATGGCGACATGCTCGAGAACGGCTCGCGCCTGGAGACGTGGGTCGACATTCTCAACCGGGCGACACCGCTCTACATCTCGGGCATCGCCGCCGCGATCGGGTTCAGAATGAACCTGTTCAACATCGGGACCGAGGGCCAGTACCTGCTCGCCGCCTTCTTTGCGGCGGCCGCCGGCGGAGCCGTCGACCTGCCCACCGGACTCCATGTCGCATTCATTCTCCTCGTCGCGATGTCGGTCGGCGGTGCCTACGCAGGATTCGCCGGTCTTCTGAAGGTCAACCGGGGCGTCAACGAGGTAATCAGCACGATCATCCTCAACCGCATCGCCACTGCCGGCATCATCGCGTGGCTGCTCACGGAGTGGCTCGACGAATCTCGGCAGGGACTCAACCAGGGCACTGCGTTCATCGCGAAGTCAGGCCGACTGCCCGACCTCAACTCTTGGCTCGAGGTCTTCACCCGCGACATCGGCAAGGGCCGTCATCTCACATCGATGATCCTCATCGCGATCGTCGTGGGCATCGCCTTTCATATCTTCATCAACCGGATGGTCGCGGGCTACGACCTCCGGGCGAGCGGATCCAACCCCACCGCGGCCGGCGTCGCCGGTGTGCCACCGAAACGCATGGTCGTGATCGCCATGACGATGTCCGGCGCGTGCGCAGGTCTCATCGGAATGTCGACCGTGCTCGGCGAGAAATACTCCTACGACCGAAGCATGACGACGAACCTCGGCTTCACGGGCCTCGGCATCGCCCTGCTCGGCCGCAATCATCCGGTCGGCGTCGCCCTCGCCGCGCTGCTCTGGGCCTTCATTGATGCCTCCTCGGGCATCCTGCAAAGTACGAACAGCGCCAGCCGGGAGATCGTCAAGATTCTCCAGGGCGTCATCTTGATCGCCGGCGTGGCCGGCTACGAGGTAGTCAAGCGAATCCGTCAACGCGACGAGGTGCAGAGCGCCGCCGAGGCAATGGCCGCCGACCAAGACGCTCAGATGGAAGGGGCTCCAGCATGACGCGGCGACTCGCGAACCTGCCCGCGGGCATCCGCTGGATGCTCTATGCCGCGGGCGGCATTCTCGTCCTCACGCTCGTCCAACAATGGGGCACCGACGACACCTCGCGACTCACCGCCAACGGCACATCGTCGACCATGCTGCGATGGTCGATGGTGGTGCTACTGGCGGGCCTCGGCGGCCTGTTCAGCGAACGCGCCGGCATCGTCAACATCGGGCTCGAAGGCATGCTGGTGCTCGGCACCTGGTTCGGGGCCTGGGGCGCGCTGCAGTGGGGCCCATGGGGCGGACTCCTCCTCGGCGCGGCCGGCGGAGCAGTAGGCGGCCTGATTCATGCCGTGGCCACGATCGGTTTCGGCATCGACCACATCGTTTCCGGCGTGGCCATCAACCTCATCGCGCCCGGAGCGATGCGTTATATGTCCTCAGAGATTTTCGTGAACTACGAGGGAGGGTCAGTCAGCGACTCGCCCCGCGTCGAGGAGTTCGGCGACTTCACAATGCCGATCCTCGCCGGTGGCAACTTCTTCGGCTGGGACTCACCGAATTTCCTCAGATGGCTCTCCGAGAAGGAATGGTTCTACCTGTCCGAACTCGCGAGCTTCAGTCGCGGCCTCCTCACCAACCTCTCCTATTTCACAATGATCGCGCTCGCGCTCGTACCACTGACGACCTGGGTTCTCTGGCGTACCCGTTTCGGGCTCCGAGTTCGTATTTCTGGCGAGAGGCCTGAGGCAGGCGAGTCGCTCGGCGTCAACATCATTCGCCACAAGTACGTAGCCGTCATGATCAGCGGTGCGCTCGCCGGTCTGGGCGGTGCCTACATCGTCCTCGAGCTCACGGGCTTCTACAAAGAGAACCAGACAGCCGGTCGAGGCTTCATCGGTCTTGCCGCGCTGATCTTCGGCAACTGGCGGCCCAGCGGCATCTTGATCGGCGCACTCTTGTTCGGGTATCCGGACGGCCTCCAGCTTCGAGATCTCCAGGGGAACGCCACCCACGCGCTCCTCCTGGTCTTCACCATCGTGCTCGCCTCGGTCTCGGTATCGGCTGCTCGTCAGAACAATCGCACCGACGCCGTGCTCTCCGGGATACTCGCACTCGGCGTGGGCTACTGGTACTTCACAACTGACAGTGTGCCGACGTGGTTCCCCCAGCTCACACCGTTCATCGTCGTGCTGCTCGTGCTGATCTTCTACAGCCAGCGATTGCGGATGCCCGCTGCGTTGGGCCAGCCGTATCGCAAGGGCGACGTCTAGGCGATGCTCTCACCCGAGCAGCTCGCCGATTGGGATCGCGACGGCTATCTCGTACTGCCTGACGCGGTCGACCCCGCCGACTGTGACCGCCTTCGCAACCACGTTGTCGCGCAACTCGCCGACGCCGACCCGGCCACCAATGAGAGCCTCACGGTGTTCGACACCACGGGCCAAGGCCACGCTCAGGACGAGTACTTCCTGACCTCGGGCGACGTCGTCCGTTGGTTCCTCGAGGATGGAGCCGTCGTCGACGGGCAACTCACCCGTCCGCTCGAACTCGCCGTGAACAAACTCGGGCACGCGATGCACGACCTCGACCCGGAGTTCGATCGCTTCAGCCGCAACCCGATGCTCGCCGCCCTTGCCGGCGATCTCGGCTTCGTCGACCCACGACTACTGCAGTCGATGTACATCTTCAAGCAGCCCGGCATCGGCGGCGAAGTCACTTGCCACTGCGACCACACCTTCCTGTGGACCGAGCCCCAGACGGTGGTGGGCTTCTGGTTCGCCATCGAGGACGCCACGTTGGAGAACGGCTGCCTATGGGTTGCGCCGGGCCATCACCGCCACCCTGCCCGCACACGATTTCGGCGCGAGGGGGAGGGCACCACGACCGACATCATCGACGGCACACCGTGGCCGACCGACGACCTGATCCCGGTCGAAGCCGAGAAGGGCACCATGCTCGTCTTACACGGCACGCTCCCCCACTGGTCGGCGCCCAACACGTCCGCACGCAGCCGCCACGCCTACACGCTGCATCTCATCGATGCGGTGGCCGACTATCCCGACAACAACTGGCTCCGGCGAGGCGCCGACATGCCGTTGAGAGGTTTCTGATGACCGAACACGTTGCCCGCCACGCAATCCCGGCGCAGAACGAAACGCTCGTCCGCGTGCTCACCGAGGCGTTCCTCGGCGATCCGCTGATGGCGCTCATGTTTCCGGATGCCGACAACGAAGGCCTCGCCGACCATCCGCGGCTCGACCGGATGATGCAGGAAGAAGTCGCTCGTCACCTACCGCTCGGCCACGCCTACATCGTCGACGATCTCGGCGCTGCCCTCTGGACCCCGCCGGGTATCGACGCACCGAGCGACGACTTCGTCGCCCTCGTCGACGAGTTGGCCGGCAGTGCCGTCATGGAAGAGCTGATGCCCGACTTCATCGAGATGATGCAGTGGAAGCCGGCCGAGCCTCACTTCTACCTGCACATGATCGGAGCGGCCGACAACGCTCGCGGCAAAGGTCTCGGGTCGCTGCTGCTGTCGCGAGTGCTCGACATCTGTGACCGAGACGGCACTCCCGCCTACCTCGAGGCCTCTACGGCTCGCAGCGAGGCTCTCTACGCCCGTCACGGGTTCGAGACGCTGGCCACCGTGCACTTCACCGACACCGTCGCTCTACGCCCCATGCTGCGACCCCCGGCGTAGCCTGGAGTATGGCTAGCCCGATAAGCGCAATTCTCGACGTCGGACCCCCCACCCTGGAGCGGATCCAGCGAGTTCCCAAAGTCTTGCTCCACGACCACCTCGATGGCGGATTGCGGCCCGAGACGATCATCGAGATCGCCGATGAGGTCGGCTACACCGGTCTGCCGGCGACCGAACCGGCCGAGCTGACCGCGTGGATGCAACGAGGCGCCAACCGCAAGGACCTCACCCTGTACCTCGAGACCTTCGCCCACACCGTTGCCGTCATGCAGACCCGCGACGGCATCGAGCGGGTGGCTCGAGAGTGTGCCGAGGATCTCGCCGCCGATGGTGTCGTCTACGCCGAGATCCGGTTCGCGCCCGAACTCCACACCGAACAGGGCCTCGGGCTCGACGATGCCATCGAAGCTGTGCTCGCCGGGTTTGCCGCTGGCGCCGCGGGCACTGATCTCACCATCCGGGCGATTTGCTCGGCCATGCGGCACCAGCAGAACTCCCTCGAGGTGGCCCAAGCCGCGGTGCGATGGCGAGACCAGGGCGTGGTCGCATTCGACATCGCCGGTCCGGAAGACGGGTTTCCCCCGGATGATCACCTGCTCGCGTTTCAGTACTGCCACCGAGAGAACTTCCACATCACGATCCATGCCGGCGAGGCCTACGGCCCGAAGTCGATCTGGAAGGCGCTGCAATACTGCGGCGCCGAACGGTTGGGCCATGGCATCCGCATCATCGAAGACCTCACCCGAGCCGACGACGGCGAACGTCAGCTCGGCCGGCTGGCCCACTACATCCGCGACCGTAGGGTGCCACTCGAGATCTGCCCCACCAGCAACGTCAACACCGGCGTGGTCGACGAGATCGCCGACCACCCGATCGCCGAGCTGATCGACCTGCGGTTCCGGGTCACGCTCAACACCGACAACCGGCTGATGTCCGGGGTCTCGATGTCGTCAGAGATGGCAGCGCTGGTCGAGGCGTTCGACTACGGCTGGGATCGCCTTCGCTGGCTGACGGTCAACGGCATGAAGTCGAGCTTCCTGCCATTTCGTGAGCGCCTCCAGATCATCGAACAGGTGATCAAGCCCCGCTACGCCCCTCTCGAGGCGTGGGCGCTCGAGCCTCGGGTATAGCCACACCAACCCCGTTGGCTAGGGTCCGTCTTCATGCGGATCCCCTTTGTACGAATACTGGCCATCTTTCTCGCGGCTGCGTTGGTGGCAGCAGCATGCTCCGATGACCCGGCGGCCGAGGAGCTGCTCGACGATGTCATCGACGACGTCGATGCCGGTGTTCCCGATGAACCCGATGTTCCTGACGAGCCCGACGTACCCGATGAGCCTGATCCGCTGGTGATTCCGGCCGCCACGGCGCCCGAGGTGGATGACACGGCGCTTCCCATCGACGACGACTACCGCATCGGGGTGCTCGACAACGGCCTCACGTACCTACTCCGAAGCAACGACAATCCCGGAGCGAGCGTCGAAATGCGACTCGTTGTCAACGCGGGATCCTTGCAACAGGCGGTGCCCAACGACGGCAGCGCCCACTTCCTCGAGCACATGCTGTTCAACGGCACCGAGGCATTCCCGGCCAACGAGCTCACCACGCAGCTCCAGCGTCTCGGTATTCGCTTCGGAGCCGATGTCAACGCCTACACGAGCTACGACGAGACCGTCTACACCTTGTTCGCGACCACCTTTGAGCCAGGCGCGGTCGACGTCGCTTTCGACGTCCTTGCCGAGTGGGCAGCCAATGCAACGATCGACCCCGCCCAAGTCTCGGCTGAGGTGGGCGTGGTACGAGACGAGCTGCGCCAGAGCCGCGAGTCGGCCGACGGGTTCGTGTTCACCCGCTTCGAGGAGATCTACACCGAGGGAACGCCCTACGAGGGCCACCTCGTCATCGGCGACGCCGAACTTGTGGAAGCCACCAGCAGTGCAGCCCTTCGCAGCTACTACGAGACCTGGTACCGCCCCGACAACATGGCGGTCGTGGCGGTCGGCGATCTCTCCCTCGACGAACTCGAGCAGGAAGTCACGTCGCGGTTCAGCGCACTCACCAATCCTGATTCGCCACTGATGCCGATCGCCGTCGACATCGAGCTCGATCCCGAGCCGGTCACCGATGTCGTGACGCATCCTGAGAACGGCGCCGACAGTCTCTCGCTCGACATTCCGATTCCCGTCTGGGACACGGGCACGGTCGGGGGCGAGCGAATGACCCTCGTCGAGGCTGCCGTCGGCATCATGCTGGCAACCCGACTCGGCGAAGCGTTCCAGCGCGGTGACCTCGTCATCGACCAGGAGCCGCGCTTTGGGCCCTTCGCCGTCAATCGAGGCCTCAGCTATTACGGCACGAATATCCAGTCGCCCGACCTCGCCACCGCGCTCGACGACTTCATGAGCCACCTCCTCCTCGCTGCCCTCGAGGGATTCGCCGACGACGACGTCGCCCGGGTGCAGGAGCTGTTGCTCGCTGCACTCGACGACGAACTGGAGACCCTGAACTCCACCCAGGACGCCAGCTACGCCGGGGAGCTCACCGCTCGCTTCCTCAGCGGCGTTGGAGCCAGTGACGCCGAGGCGCGCATCACCCGCCAACGCGCGACAATCGAGTCGTTCACGCCGGACGAACTCACGAACTTCTGGCGCTGGATCCTGCAGACCAGCGGTCCGGTCGTCGTTGCGATCGGCGACGACCCGGCATCACTGCCGACCGCCGACCAACTCCGAGAGGTGCTCGACGACGCTCGACCCGCTGCCGTTGCCGAAGCGGCCGTCGCCATCGACGAGTTGATGGCGCCGCCCGACCAGGCCGCCACCACGAACGAGACCACGAGATTCACTCGTAACGGCGAGATCGAGGAGTGGACCTTCGAGAACGGCGTGGTTGTCTCCTATCAGGAATCCAAGATCAGCGAGGGCGCGTTCTTCGTGACGATGGAGTCGACCGGCGGCTGGAGCACGCTCGACGCTCCCGATGCATCGCTCGCGGGAAGCGCGACCGAAGCCGTCCTGGCCAGCGGGGTCGGCCCTCACAGTCCGGCGACCTTGCAGCGCTACCTCGAGAGCCGGGCCGTTGGTTTGAGCGCCACGATCAACGAGTGGAGCGAAACCATGGGCGGGTCGGCGGCCCAGAGCGACGCGGAGGACCTCTTCGCGCTCCTTCATCTCACGATCACCGACCCTCGCGTCGACGACGTCGCCCTCCGCTCAGTCTCCCGCGGCGCCGAGCGGCTACTCGAAGTGGCCGAGACCAACCCGGAGATCCGGGCCGAGGAACTGCTCACGGCGCTGATCAACGGCGGAGACGAGCGGTATCAGTCGCTGCACACCCAGCCCGAGATCGACGCGCTCGACGCGTCGGAGCTTCTCGAGGTCTTCCTCGATCGCTTCGGAGCCGCCGACGACCTCCACGTCGCCATCGTCGGCGACATCGAGAGCTCGGTGGCGTTCGAGTTGGCCGCTCGCTACCTCGGCAGCTTGCCCACCGGACCCGCCGATGTCTGGACCGACCTCGGCACCGAACTGCCGACGACCGCGGTCAGCGGCGAAGTCACCTTGAGCGAAGGCACCGCCGCCGACGGCGGTACACAGCGATTCGACTGGATCATTGGTCAGCCGAACCCCGAGGACGAAGTGGCCGGCGTCCTGTTGTCGACCATCATCTCGAACCGCATCATCGAAGTCATCAGAGAAGAGTTGGGCGCCTCCTACGGTGGGTTCGCCGTGGTCTTCGCCGACCACGAAGGCCCGGGCACGATGGGCTCTTTCATCAACGTCGACGGTGACCCCGAGCGACTCGACGAGATTCAGGCGGCCCTCGCGACGATTCTCACCGACCTGTCGACCAACGGTCCGACGGCCGATGAATTCGATCGAGCCAGGACAGTCACGGAAAACGACTACGGCTTCGTGAACAACAACTTGTATGCACTAGAGAACCTCGCCAACACCCGATTCGCGGATCTCGACACGCTCACCATCGACGATCGATTCCCGATCCTCGCCGGGGTGAGCCGCGACGACATCCGCGATCTCGCCGCGGCGCTGTTCGGCGATGCTGCATCGGTGACGGTCAACAAGGTTCTCCCCTGACGTGGAGGTTCACGTCGTTGATCATCCTCTGGCCGCGGTGGCGCTCACCCGCCTGCGAGACCAGGAAACCACCCGGCCCGCCTTTCGGGCCGCGCTGCGCACCTTGAGCCGCCATCTCGTCTACGAGGCCTCCCGCGACCTCGCGACATCGGAGGTCGACATCGTCACGCCGATGGGGCCGACCGTCGGCGTCACCCTGGGGCCCGACACCGAACTGCCCCTCCTCGTCCCCGTCCTGCGAGCTGGCCTGGGAATGCTCGACGCCGCGCTGGCCGTACTGCCCGAGGCCCGCACCGGGTTCATCGGGCTCAAGCGCAACGAGGAGACACTCCAACCCGATGTGTACCTCGACACCGTGCCCGCCGACCTCGGCGGTCAGCCGGTGATGGTGCTCGATCCGATGTTGGCCACCGCTGGTTCGGCCATTCACGCCTGCCGGAGCCTGCAAGAATCCAACGCAGGGCCAATCGCGGTCGTTTGCGTGCTCTCGGCGCCAGAAGGAGTCGAGGCACTCCGGGCATCAGGCACCGCCAGCGCCCACGTGACGGCTTCCATCGACAGCCACCTCGACGAGATCGGCTACATCGTCCCCGGACTGGGGGACGCCGGCGATCGCCAGTTCGGGGTCGACTGATGGCCGGCGGAGCCAACATCGCAGTCGAGCCGCGCAGTCGGCCAGTAATGCGCGATGCGCTCGTGGCCGCCGTGAGGCGAGCCGGCGCAACGGTCGTTGATCTGGCCGAAGCCGATGCGATCGTCTGGGCCGACCCCGCGGCGGCCAGCGACTTCGACCGGATCGTCGGCGGCGCTCCCAACGCCCGCTGGATCCAGTTGCCCTACGCCGGGATCGAGACGATTTCCCATCTTCTCGACGAGGACCACCTCTGGACATGCGGCAAAGGCGTCTATGCCGACGACTGCGCCGAGTGGATGATGGCGGCGCTCCTCACGGCGTTTCGAGACATGCCCACGTTCGCTCGGGCGAGGAGCTGGGGTGCGCAGAGCGGCCGCAACCTGCTCGGCGCAAAGCTCACCGTGCTGGGCGGCGGGGGCCTCGCCGAGAGCTTCCTGCGCCTCATCGAGCCATGGGGATGCGAGGTCACTTGCGTGCGTCGCACCGCAACGCCCACGCCGGGCGCCACTCGAACCGTCACCAGCGCCGACCGTCTCGAGGCGGTCGCCGATGCCGACGCGGTCATCATCTGCCTCGCTCTCACGCCGGAAACAACGGGCATCGTCGACCACGACCTTCTCGCCGCGATGCCCGACAACGCATGGCTCCTCAACGTCGGACGAGGGGCGCATGTCGTCAATGCCGATCTCCTCGCGGCGCTCGATGCTGACACGATCGCGGGCGCGATTCTCGACGTCACCGACCCCGAGCCGCTTCCTGACGACCACCCGCTCTGGACCTACGACAATGTCGTGATCACGCCTCATGTCGGCAATACCCCCGAGATGGGACTACCGCGGCTGGAGGCGAGGGTCGAAGAGAATGTACGGCGATGGTTGCGCGGCGACGAGCTGCTCGGACCCGTCGACGTCGCTGCCGGGTACTAACCTCACCCCCGATGCTCGACCACGTATTCACCGATGCGATCGGCGCGCTGCGCGACGCCTTCGAATTCTCACGACTCGAGCGACAGGCCTTCGAGGAGCGCTTCCAGGTCGATGTGCTCCTCGGCGATGTCAACTGGCAGACCAGCTATGGACTGCCCGGAGAGGGACTCCCGCCCCGCGTACAGGCCGACGTGAGTTGCGGCTGGCCAACATGGTCGCAGACCGCGTATCGCAGCTGGTACGTCGACGAGGAACTCACCGAGCCGCCGCGCATCGAGATCGAGATCACACTCCGCGTGCAGCGACTCATTGCTGCCCCCGAGCCCCGGGTGGTCCTCGCCGTACTCCCGATCAACAGCCCCGATGTCGGCGGCGAGAAACTGACTCGCAGTGGCCCGACCGTCGAGTCGATCTACGGAGCCGACCCGGAGGACGCTGAGTACGCCATCGAAGTCAGCTACGAGGGCGTCTACGAACTCGATGAGGCCGTGCTTGTCGACGGATCGGCGCTCGACGAACACTTCAACGCGCTCGGCGGCTGGGTTGCTTCCACCCTCGTGAAACTCGGCGATCTCGACCTGACCTTCGGTCCGCCGCTCGAGGGCTAGAGACCGCGGCGAATGGAGCCGAGATCGTCGAATTCCGTGTCGCGGCCTTCGGCTTTCGCGGTGAACGCTTCGGCCATGTCGCCAGGTTGAAACATGCCGGTCTGCCAGGCGGCGATGTACTTCAGCGAATCGTCGACCGTGTGGTCCCGGGTGTAGAGCATGGTCTCTTTGGTGCCATGGATCGCGAGCGGTGACTTCGACGCGATCTCGGCGGCGATCTCGTGGACACCACTCAGCATCGTGTCGTGATCAGCGAACACCTGATTGACGAGCCCGTAGCCGAGCGCCTGCTCGGCCGGCATACGGCGTCCGGTGTAAGCGAGCTCACGTACGATGCCCTCCGGGATCAGCTTGGGCAGCCGCTGGAGGGTGCCGACGTCGGCGGTCATGCCGATGTTGATTTCCTGGATGCAGAAGAAGGCGTCTTCCGTCGCGTAGCGGCAATCGGCGGCGGTGACCATGTCGACGGCACCGCCGATGCAGCCGCCCTGGATCGCAGCCAGTACCGGCATGCGAGCCTGTTCGAGAATGGAGAACGTGTTCTGGAGATGCAGCACGTTGTAACGCAACGCCGCCCTCTGCCGCCCGGTCTCCTTGATGGCCTGGCCCGGTTTCGCCGCGTCGGCGGCATCGCTGTCCCCGCCGGTGAATACGGCCAGGTCCATGCCCGCAGAGAAGTGCTTGCCTGTCGACGACAGCACCACGGCGCGAACACGACCCTGATCCGAGAGCTCGCCGATGATCTCCGGCAACTCCGACCAGAAGGCCGGGATCATGGAGTTCAGCGCTTCAGGCCGCGACAGGCGGACGTGGGCGACGCCCTCGGTCTCTTCGATTTCGAAACAGGTGTATCCCATGGCGGACAGGATACGGACCGCGGCCGTGCCGCCCCAGTTCTGTGAAGGAAAGGTCGGTCAGATCAGGGAGTCGAGGGCGACGAGCGGGCGAGCACCGATGTGGGAGATGACCTCGCCGGCCGCGATCCCGCCGAGCTCAGCACAGCGGGTGAGGTCGGCGCCGTTGGCCATGCCGTGCATGAATCCAGAAGCGTAAAGGTCGCCTGCCCCGGTGGCATCGACCACATTCGCGACCGCCTCGGCGGGCACTGCGATGAGTTCACCGTTGGCGACGACGACCGACCCAGCGGCCGAACGGGTGAGGGCCGACACTTCGGCCATGCCTGCGATCTCCTTCGCCGCTCGATCGAAATCATCGGTCTCGAAGAGCGAGCAGATCTCGGCCTCGTTCGCGAAGATCAGGTCGACCTTGTCGTTGATGAGGTCGAGCCACTCGCCACGATGGCGGTCGACGCAGAAAGAGTCGGAAAGTGTCAGTGAGACCGTCCGACCGGCCGTGGCCGCGACATCCATGGCCCCTCGGATCGCCTCCTTGGCGATGTCCATGTCCCAGAGGTAGCCCTCGCAGTAGGTGATCGCGGCGGAGGCAACGAGCTCCTCATCGATGTCGTCGGGGCTCAAAAACGCAGAGATGCCGAGAAACGTGTTCATCGTCCGCTCGGCATCCGGCGTGACCTGAATGAGGCAGCGAGCCGTCGGAGGTCCATCGGCACCGGCCGCAACATCGAAACCGACGCCCGCGGCACGGAGGTCGTGGACGAATACCTCGCCGAGCTGATCGTTGCGCACCTTGCCCAGGTAGGAAGCCTTGCTGCCGAGACTGGCCAGACCGGCCATCGTGTTGGCGGCCGAGCCGCCTGAGGCTTCGATCCCGGGCGGCATCGCCGCATACAGCGACGTCGCTCGATCAGCGTCGATGAGGGTCATCGCCCCCTTGTTGAGGTCATGGGCAGAGATGAAGTCGTCGTCGACGGTCGCGATGACGTCGACGATGGCGTTGCCGACGCCAATGACGTCGAGAGTGGATTCCACGATGGGCTCCATAGGCAGAGGTCCGGAACCCAACGAGGGTACCGGGTGCACCAGGGGGCACCGCCTGGGGAATCAGGCCCAAATGTCAGGCGGCCAGTTCTTCACCTCGACCTTCGGCGATTGCCGCAGCAAACGCCTTGTCATCGAGCTCGAGCTCAGCATCGGGCCACTCGATGGGATCGAATGACTCAGTGAGCTCGTGGCGACGATTCCGGTTCCGCATACCGAACTCCTCCTGGGCGAAACACCCTGTTGGACAACCCGCACTCACCATGTAAGCGAATATATGTATTACAAGGGTGTGTTTCGGTTTACGGTCCGATGAAGGTTCTAGATTCAGGTGATGAACGCAGAAGACCCCCGCCTGCCCACCACGGTCATCCCCCACCGCTACGAGCTGGTCCTCGAACCCGACATCGACAACGCCAGTTTTCGGGGCTCCGTCACGATCGACATCGAGCTGCTGGAGAAGACCGACGAGATCGTTTGCAACGCGATCGAACTCGAGATCGACAGCGCGTCGATCATCACCGGCGATGGCGCCGAAGCGGTCGAGCACACGCCCGACGTGCGCCTCGATGACCAGACCGAGCGGCTTCACCTCACCCTGCCCCGCGACCTCCCCGCGGGTCCGGCGCGGGTCCAGGCCACGTTCCGCGGGATTCTCAACGACCAACTCAGGGGTTTCTACAGGAGCACCTACGAGGTCGAAGACGGCACCTCCCGCACGATTGCCACGAGCCAATGCCAATCGACCGATGCCCGCCGAATCTTCCCGTGCTGGGACGAGCCGGCGTTGAAAGCGAGCTTCGCTACGACCCTCGTGGTCGATGCCGACCATCTCGCTGTTGCCAACGGCGCCGAGATCGCCAACACGATCGATCCCGACGGCCGCCGACGGGTCACCTTTGCGGAGACCATGCGGATGTCGACCTACCTCGTCGCGTTCGTGGTGGGCCCGCTCGAGATCACCGACCCGGTCGATGCCGGCGGTGTCCCCGTCCGAGTCGTCCATCGACCCGGGCAAGCCCACCTCACCGAATTCGCGCTCGATGTCGCCGTCCACGCGCTGCAGTGGCTCGCCGACTACTACGACATCCCCTACCCCGGTGACAAGGTCGACCTCCTCGCCATCCCCGACTTTGCCTTCGGGGCCATGGAGAACCTCGGCTGCGTGACCTTCCGCGAAGTGCTTCTCCTGGTCGATCCGGCGGGCGCGAGTCAGCCTGAGCTTCAAGTCGTCGCCGATGTCGTGAATCACGAACTGGCTCACATGTGGTTCGGCGATCTGGTCACCATGAAGTGGTGGGAGGGCATCTGGCTCAACGAGGCATTCGCGACCTTCATGGAGACATCCTGTAGCCACGCCTACCGGCCCGACTGGAGTGTGTGGACCACCTTCGGTCGCTCACGGGCCGCGGCGTTCGACACCGACGCTCTGGCCTCGACGCGACCGATCGAGTTTCCGGTCGTCACCCCTGAAGAAGCCGAAGGAATGTTCGACGTTCTGACCTACGAGAAGGGCGCGTCCGTCGTCCGCATGCTGGAGCAACACCTCGGAGCCGAAGTGTTTCGCGACGGCGTACGCCACTACCTGAAGACTCACGCCTACGCGAACACCGAAACCAGCGATCTGTGGGATGCCCTCGAGCACGTCAGCGGGCAACCGGTGCGGCGGATGATGGACGGTTGGATCTACCAGGGCGGCCACCCGGTGATCGAGGCGGAGCAGACACCCCATGGCCTGCAGCTGACGCAGCGCCACTTCACACTGGACTCTGCGGCTGCCGAAGCGAAGCACTGGTCGGTTCCGATGGGCATTCGGCTCGACAACGACGGCACGATCACCGAGCACCGCGTTCTGCTCGAGACCGAGTCGTCGATCCTCACGGCGAGCGGATCACTCGTGACCGCCAATTCCGACGGTGCTGGCTTCTACCGCGTCGCTCACGGCCGAACGGCCAGCGCGGCAATCGTCAGCTCAGGTCTCGGGCTTCGTACCGCCGACGAACGCCATGGGATCGTCGACGACGGGTGGGCTCTCACCGTCGCTGGCGAGCTGACCGGCCACCAGTGGCTCGAGTTGGCCCTCGCAATGGAGGGAGAGGCCGACCTGACCGTGTGGCAGGCGCTCGCCGCTGGCTTCGCTGGCCTGGAACGAATTGCGACCGGAGAAGCGCATGAGCGGTTGCTCGACCAGATCGGTGCGCTGGCGCGGCCTGCGCTGGACGCACTCGGTCTCGATCCCGTCGAGAACGACGACGATCGTTCGCGTGAGCTGCGAGCGACACTCTTGCGGCTGCTGGGAGTCGTCGCCCGTGATCACTCGATCATCGAGGCGAGCAGAGAACGCCTGCATCATTCCGACGCCACGCTCGCGGCCGCCGCCCTCACGGTCGTGGCCCACTCCGACGAGAGCGAGGGTCCACGGATACGCGAAATCTGGCAGTCGGCAACCGACCCGCAGACCGAACTGCGCCACCTGAGAGCCCTCGCCGACCTGCCTACACCGCACCTGCCCGTGTTGGACGACATTCTCAGCGGCGACGTGCGCACCCAGGACAGCCCCTACGTGATTCGCCGAGCGCTGACGAACCAGGTCGCCGGAGCCAACGTGTGGGACTTCACCAAGCAGAACTGGGCGACCATCGAGGCTCGATTCCCGAGCAACTCGCTGGCGCGACTGCTCGAGGGCATCACTGCTCTCGACACGACGGAGTTGGTCGACGACACCACCGCGTTCCTCGCCTCGCACCCAGTTCCCCAGGGCGACAAACAAGTGTCGCAACACCTCGAACGGCAGAGAATCAATGCTGAGTTCCGCGAACGCGAGGCCGGCCGCTTCGCCTGACTCGCTAGTTGTCGAGTTCGGTGCGGATGCGCTCGACCGTTTCGCGCAGGTAGAGCACCTCGTGGCGCAGCGTGGCGAACTCGGCGATGGCAGGCTCGGTACGGCGGGCGAGTCCTTCGTGGTGCGCGAGCCGCTCAGCCAGAGGATCGATCGTGGCAGCAAGGCGCTCGACCTCCGCGGTCGCGTCGTCGACCACGCGACGCAGGTCCGACGATCCCGTACGGATCGCAGCTGACGAGGCCGGCACACCGTGGCGCTGCAAGTTCACAAGGCCGAGCTTCAGCGCAAGGAGCGCGACGACACCGATCGCTCCGGCCGAGAGAGCCCGCGTTGCCGCATGGTCGACAAGGGCCAGCGCAACCGCCAGCCCCACGGTCAACACCGCTCCGGCCTGAACAACAGCGCGCGGGCGGCGGCCGGCGAGTCGTGAGTAGATGTCGGTCATTCTGGTGCGAATCCTAGTGGTCTGCGGGGTTTCGACTCGTCGGCGAGTCCCAGTCGAATCATGGTCTGCCTCTCGAGTCGCTGACATGCGGCGTACAGCATCACATCGAGTGGCGCCTCGGCGCGAAGCCGATCGGCCAACTCCGGATCGAGTGTCTGGTGGCGATCGATCGTGTCACCGGAAACATTTGTCCGGAGGGCGACTTCGGGATCCAACCCAAGACAACTGAACAAGGTGGGCGTCAAGTCATCGAGTGACTCGGTCGTGCCCACCATCCAGATGCTGGAAAGGGCGGCGAGGATGCCGCTCAACATCGTCGGCCCATGGGGAATCACGAGCCTCCTCGCCAAAAAGCCGGTGAGCGGGTTTGGAGCAAACCTCGCATTGAATTCGTCGAACGAGGGCACCGGTCGACCATCCCTCTCACACATGGTGGCTCGGAAGTTGTAGTGCGAGACCAGACGACTCGCCGGTTCGCGCACGAGCACGACCTCACGAATGACTCGCTCCGGGAAGAGGGAGCCGAAATCACGGGTCAGCGGATGACCACCCACGGCTCGCAGATCAGCCCGCTGTTGATCGCTGAGCGCAGCGACATCGTCGAAATCCAGCGGCCGAGACCGATCCCACTTCCCGAGGTGGAGGAAGTCACGGTCGCGCTCCAGTTTCGAGTCGAGGTGATCCCTGATCGTTTGACCGCCGGTCTTCGGCAGGTGATACACGAAATAGAGCTCTTTCACCCCGCCTCCAATCCGTGAACACGGACAAAGGCCTCGAGGTCTCGGCGGGCGGCGTGACGCTCGACGAACTGAGCGAGGCGATCCCGGACAAACGACAGCCCGACCGGCTGATCGATGGTCGACTTGGGCTCCTCCCGGCTGTTCACCTTGGCGCTGATGATCCTCGACAGGTCGGTCGGCACGGTCTCGCCCAGTGCGTCGAACAACGCGCTCGCTCCATCGATGGTTGCGATCTCGTCGAGCGTGGTGTCGCACCAGTTGACGGCCGGCGCCAACTCCCGCAGCCGTTCCGTGCGATTCTCGATGTCGACGAGGTACCCGAAGATCAGATCGAACTGATCCTCGATCTCGTCAGGTGGGATCGGGAACGTCGAGTGAGGCGCGGTGGGCGGGATGAACCAGTCGTACCAGCCGCGTGGGCGCGGGCCCATGAAGTCGAGCTCGAAGAAGCTCTTTGCCGTCTCGGCTGGATCCCTTCGGAGAACGACAACGGAGGTTCGCTCGTGCTGGAACTCGTCGAACACGACATCGGCGAAGGTCTTCACGAACATGTGGCTCGTGTCGGCGTAGGTCCAACCCGCGGGGAGGCGCTGGATCTCCTCGCGGATCGCATCCACCTTCATGAGTCGGCCCTGATACGAGACGCGGCGAGCGTCATAGGCAACCTGGCGAGTCCATGAGCCGACCATTTGCGGTCGACGCTCGTGTTCGCTGTCGATCCTTGCACTCGCGTCGAGGAGCGAAGCGAGATAGCTGGATCCTGCTCGACCGCTGTTGGCCGAGAAGATCAGACGGGGCTGGACCGAGGCAACCGCCCGGGAACCGTAGGCGACCGTGTTCGAACGGGGCGGCCACGTGACAACCTTGGCGTCGGTGTCGATGGCCCGCAAGAACGGCTCGACGCTCTTCAGACGTTCGACCCGGCCGCGGCCGAACCGGGCGACCAACTTCTCGATGAGCAGCTTGACCTCGGCCTCGTTGTATTCCTCGTAGTCGCGGAGCTTCGGGTTGACCCACGCCCGGTCGTCGCCGACGTGGAACGTCGCGTGGAGGTCGCCGAAGTTGCGAAAGTTTGCAGCGTGGAGCTGGAGCTGCCACAGCAGCGGGCGGGCCACCCAACGAACACCAAGAGAGACCGCACAGGGTTCGAGACGATCGACGATCTCCGAGGTCATGACGAAGCAGTCGTGACCGGGGTGAACGGTTCCGCCCGTCGCACTCAGTCGGGCCAAGGACGAGCCGCGGAAGCGAGGCTGCACAGTACGCCGGGTGATCGAGAACGCGTCGTGTCCTTCGTCGGCAATCTCCGCAATCAACTCGTAGAACATCGGCTGGACGGAAATGTCGACGTTCGTGAAGACCGCCACGTCGTACTCCGAAGAATCGCCCAGGCCAGCGAGCACATCGGACAGGAGCGGGAGTCGACGCTGGACATCGAATTCGCCCATGTCGAGCACCGAGCGGTCGAGCATGGGGCAATCGGTGATCCAATCGCAATCAACCGGCTCATCCGGGAATCGGACCGCCCTGACGTCGACCTCGATGTCGGAGTCGACACAGCGGAGCGCCCGTTCGATCGATCGCAACGTCGTGTCCTGCGCCTCGACCAGCTCCGCGGGCGCCGACGGCCCGACCGTTGGGATCACGTGTCGGATTCGCACGGCCGCAGCGTATCCACGTTCGCCGATCTCGACCCGGCTCAGCGGCGTCGACAACCTCAGAACGTTCTCGACCACGCCGATAGCTGATCGTGGCCTCCACGTTCCCGTTCACCCGCCTCGACTCGATCGAGGTGTTCGCAACCGAAGACCGTGTCGCCCAGCTCGTCTGGCGCAACCTGCCCGACGGAATCGTCGGCGCGATCGTGAAAGGACGTCCGCAGATCCTCGGCGAAGGCGGGCGCCCGGGCGCGGCGGAAGTCCGTGGCCTCGACCCCGATAGCCACAATTCCGTCGATATCACTCTGGATGGTCGGGTGATTGCCCGGCGAATCATCTCGACCACGCGGTCGCTCGAGGGGCCGGCCCTCTCGCGGATTGCGACGATCAGTGATCTTCATTTGGGTGAAACAGGCTTCGGACTCGTCAAGGAGATGCGAGAGAAGGCCGGCCCGACCAAGGGCTATCCACTCCGATGCGCACTCGCCGCAGCGCGGGAAGCCGAGGAGTGGGGTGCCGATGCTCTTGTGATCAAGGGCGACATCACGGAACTCGGCATGCCCGAGCACTGGGCGTTGTTCGACGAGTTCCTTTCCGAGATCTCGATACCGGTGATCGCGATTCCGGGCAACCACGACACCTTCGGCAAGCCTGGATCGATCGACGCAACCGAGGCGCTGCAAAGCCGAGGGCTTTTCGACTCACCCATTCAGATCCGAGATCTTCCCGGCCTGAGAGTCGTCGCCGCGGACACGACCACTCCCCGCCATACATGGGGACGTATCCGGCATCTCAGCGACGAACTCGAGCGGGCCGTCGACATCAGCGAGCCGACGCTCCTGCTCCTTCACCACCATCTCGAGACGCACCCCTATCCGCGGATCTGGCCGCTCGGCACACCCAAGCGACAGGCACGGGACGTGCTCGATCGACTCGCAACCGCCAACCCGGACCTACTCGTGTCATCGGGCCACACCCACCGCAATCGGGCGCGCCGCCACGGGTCGGCCGTGATCACCGAGGTCAGCGCGACGAAGGACCATCCGGGCGTTTGGGCCGGCTATGTCGCGCATCCCAACGGCATTCGTCAGGTCACTCGCCGCGTCGCCGAGCCGAGCTGCATCGAGTGGAACGATCGCACCCACGCGGCAGTGGGCGGCGCTTGGGGAAAGTGGTCGCCGGGGCGCCTCGGCGATCGCTCCTTTGTCCACGAGTGGACGAGGCCGTCGACGGCGACGGCCGAGAGCCCCCGAGCGACTCAGAGCTCGGACACGTCCTCTGAGAGCGTGTGACCCATCCGGTCTCGTTTTGTCTGCAGGTAACGGATGTTCTCGGGATTCGTCTCGACCTGGATCGAGACCCGTTCGGTGATCTCGAGGTCGTAGCCCTCCAGCCCTCCGAGCTTCGTGGGATTGTTGGTCATCAGCCGCATGGCGGTAACGCCCAGGTCGGCCAGGATGTTGGCTCCCACCCCGTATTCACGCGAGTCGACAGGTAGGCCCTGGGCCTCGTTGGCTTCGATCGTGTCCATGCCATCGTCCTGCAACGCGTAGGCCCGCAGCTTGTGGCCGATCCCGATGCCCCGACCCTCGTGGCCACGGAGGTAGACGAGCACACCACGACCTTCGTCGGCGATCTTCTGCAGCGCAGTGTGGAGCTGTGGCCCACAATCGCATCGCACCGATGCCAGGATGTCGCCGGTAAGGCACTCGCTGTGGACCCGCACGAGGGGCGGATCGCCACCCTCGACGTCGCCCATGACATAGGCAACATGCTCTTCTCCGTCGAGCAGCGAGCGGTAGGCATGGGCCATGAAGTCGCCGTAGCTCGTGGGCACACGGGCGGCCGCGAAGTGTTCGACGAGCTTCTCGCGACGCCGCCGGTGACGAATGAGGTCGGCGATCGAGATCAAGCGGAGACCCCAACGATCGGCGAATTCGCGGCAATCGGCGAGGCGGAGCATCGATCCGTCGTCGTTGGTCATCTCACAGATCGCGGCGACTTCAGCACGACCTGCCATGCGGCAGAGGTCGACGGCTGCTTCGGTGTGGCCCGCTCGCTTCAACACGCCACCGTTTCGAGCTCGTAGGGGGAAGATGTGGCCCGGGCGGCTGAATTCACGAGGGGACCGGTCGGGATCGGCGAGGGCGGCCACGGTGCGGGCACGGTCGCCGGCGGAGATGCCGGTGGTGTTGCCGACCACAAGATCGATGGTCACCGTGAATGCGGTGCGGTGCGCCTCGGTGTTCTCGGTCACCATGAGCGGCAACTGCAAGCGGTCGGCGTGTTGCTCGGTCATGGGCGAGCAGATGACGCCGCTCGTGTGGCGCACCATCCACGCCATCTTCTCTTCGGTGATCGCATCAGCCGCGATGATGAGGTCGCCCTCGTTCTCTCGGTCCTCGTCATCCACGACGACGAGAAACTCGCCGCGCCGAAAGGCTTCGAGTGCTTCTTCGATGCTGTCGAGTTCCGTCATGGTGATTGACTCCGAATCAGAGCGAAGGGCGGACGAGCCGCTCCACGTATTTGGCGAGCACATCCGCCTCGATGTTGACCTTGTCGCCAACGGTACGGTGGCCGAGCGTGGTGACCTCGTGGGTGTGAGGGATGACCGCGATGGAGAACGACGTGGCGTCGACGCCGGCGACCGTAAGGCTGATGCCGTCGACAGCGATGCTGCCCTTCTCGACCACGTAGTTCGCGAGCGATGGCGGCAGCTCGAAGGTGTAGCGGAAGGAACCGTCGTCGTGCTCGTCGATCGAGGCAACGTTGGCGGTGCCGTCGACATGGCCCTGCACGACGTGGCCTCCGTAGCGTCCGTTGGCGGCCAGCGGACGCTCGAGGTTTACGCGATCGCCGGGGAGCAGTGCGCCGATATTGGTGCGATCGAGGGTCTCCGGAACCGCATCGGCGGCCCACGAAGTGGCGTCGAATTCGACAACCGTGAGGCAACACCCGTTGACTGCGATCGATGCACCCATCTCCGCATCGCTCAGCACCACGGCGGCCTCGATCTCGACGCGAGCGCCGTCACCGACTGGGTTCACGGCTCGAACCGTGCCCACCTCTTCTACAAGTCCAGTAAACATTTCTAGAACATGTTCTAGTAATTCTCGAGGACTGTCAAGGCTTCGGCGACGTCGTGCTCGAGTTGGGCGACCAATTGCTCGATGCCATCGAACTTCCGCTCGCTGCGGAGGAACTCAACGAACGACACATCGATCTGCTCGCCGTAGAGATCGCCCTCGAACCCAATGAGGTGTGCTTCGAGCAGCGACTGCTCGGTGTGTTCGTAGAAGGTCGGCCGCCGACCAAGGTTGATCGCACACGGGTGACGCTCGCCGTTGGCCCGTCGGCACCATCCGGCATAGACGGCATCGGCCGGCCACGCCATCACGTTGGGCACAGGGAGGTTGGCCGTCGGAAAGCCGATGCCGCTCCCCCGCTGGTCGCCGCGCTCCACCACGCCCCGCACCGTGTAAGGGCGGCCGAGCATGGTGGTTGCCCGGGCCACGTCGCCACCGGCGAGCGCACGCCGAATCTTGGTGGAGGACACCGGCTCCTTGGCATCCGCGCTGTGGCGGATGAGTTCGAGAGCGTTGACTTCGAATCCCCACTCGCCGCCGATCTCTCGCAGCCCCTCGACGTTGCCGCTGCGACCCTTGCCGAAATGAAAGTCCTCGCCGACCACGATGGCCCGTGCGTGGAGTGCATCGATGAAGACCTGCTCGACGAACACCTCCGGGTGGGTGGCGGCCCGCTCTTCGTCGAAGTGGATCACGTAGGTGTAGTCGATGCCTTCAGCGGCAATGAGTTCGAGCTTCTGCTCGAGCGTGGTGAGGAGACGAGGAGCGCTCTCGGGCCGCACCACGTGGGCCGGGTGGCCGTCGAAGGTGACGACCGCCGACGCGACGCCCAGCCGATCGGCAGTCTCACGGACCTGGCGCAACACCTCCTGGTGGCCGATGTGTACGCCGTCGAACACACCGATCGTTGAGGCGACCGAGACCGCTGCGGGCAGCTTGTCGCGGCGATCGTGGAGGATCTCCATGAAACGACGCTATCGGCGCCCCAGCTCAGCGAGGGATGACGACAGTGGGTTTCGTGGCCCCTTTGTGGGCCTCGTACACGGCCAGGAGCTCCCCTCCGTCGTCGCACACGGCCCACGGTCCCTCGGAGTCGCCGACACCCAAGCGCTCCCGTTCGAAGATCTTGCCGTGGCCGATATCGATTGCCATCGCGTCGTCGGCCACGATCTGATCGAGGTGTCGAACAGCATCAGCTACGGGTCGCAGCGTCGGTGTCTCGATCGAACCCGCATCGTCGACCGTGAAGCCACCGACCGCCGTGCGTCGCAGCGAACGCAGATGCGCGCCACCGCCCAACGATGTGCCCAGGTCAGCTGCGAGGGTGCGCACATAGGTGCCCGACGAACAATCGACCTCACACCGCCAGACGCCGGGTTCGCCAGCCACAGGGGCGACGTCGTAGCGAAACACCGTGACCGGCCGCGGCGGTCGGTCGACTTCGATCCCCTCGCGAGCAAGCTGGTGGAGACGCTTCCCATCGATCTTCACCGCTGACACCATCGGCGGGATCTGCTCGATCGGCCCGGTCAGCGGAATCGTTGCCGCCCTGACCTGCTCGTCGGTGACGTTCGACATGTCGTGCGTGGCGGTGATGTCTCCGGCCGCATCGAGCGTGGAGGTCTCGACTCCGAGCACGATCTCGCCGACATAGGATTTGGGGAGGTCGGTGAGAAAGCGCAGCAACCGAGTGGCCTTTCCGACACCGAGCACGAGCACGCCCGTGGCGTCCGGATCGAGGGTGCCGCTGTGGCCGATCTTGCGGGTGCCGATCACACCGCGGCTCTTTGCCACGACATCGTGGCTGGTCCAGCCGGCCGGTTTGTCAATCACCGCGACACCGTGTGGCCCCTGATCGCTCTTGGCCATGGGTCAGTCGTCGTCGAGATCAGGCACGGGCGGACGGTCATCGTTGCGAAGCAACGTTGCGATCCGTTCGGCTGATCGCAGCGTCGTGTCGGCTTTGAACTCGAGTTGCGGGGTGTTGCGCAGACGCGCCTGATTGCCGACCGCTTTGCGCAACCGTCCTCGATATTCGTCGAAGGCTTCCTCGACTTCAGGATCCTGATCGCCGTCGAGCGTCGTGAACCAGCACACCGCCTTGTGGAGCTCACGGTCGACATCGACCGTCGTGATCGACACGAACGACAGACGGTCGTCGTCGAACCCCTCGAGTTCCTCCGCAATGATCCGCTTGATCAGTTCGCCCACTCGGGCGGTGCGGTTGGCCGACGCCGGGTTTCCCCGCCGACTCTGCTTGTTGCCCTTTCCGGCCATTAGGTGTCCCCCATCAGTGATCCTCGTCGAGCCAACTCGTCGTCGACCGCAACACTTCGAGCTCCGGAAACGACCATACGAAGCGCTCGGCCTCGTCCATCATCTCCTGCGCCCGGGTCGGCGTGGCGGAAACAACCGCGAGTCCAATTGCTGCCCGTTGCCAGAGGTCCTGATGATCAACCTCGCTCACCGCCACTGGATGACGGTTCCGAAGACCCTCGAGCAGCGGCCGAAGCACCGAACGCTTCTCCTTCAAGGACTGGCACTGCGCCAGCCGAAGATCGAACTCGACGGCCAGCACGTGCACGCTAGGAATCGAGCGTGCGCTCGATCTGGCGCTCCTCGAATGTCTCGATGATGTCGCCTTCCTTGAGATCCTGGAAGTCGGACAGGCCGATGCCACACTCGTAACCGGCGGCTACCTCGGTGGCGTCGTCCTTGAATCGACGCAGCGACTGCACCGAGCCCTTCCAGATGATCGTGCCCTCACGGAGGAAACGAACCTTGGAGTTGCGAGTGATGACACCGTTGGTGACATAGCAACCGGCGATCTTGCCGATGCGGGGAACACTGAAGATCTCCCGCACCTCGGCATCGCCGGTCACGACCTCTTCGAAGGCAGGCGCAAGCATGCCGACCATCGCGGCCTCGATGTCTTCAAGGAGCTTGTAGATGATCTCGTACGTGCGAATCTCCACACCCTCGAGGTCAGCCAGATCTCGAGCCTTGCGCTCGGGACGTACGTTGAAGCCGATGATCGTGGCGTTGGATGCTGCGGCGAGTTGGATGTCGTTTTCGGTGATGCCACCGACGCCGCGATGCACGAAACCGATCTTCACTTCGTCCCGTTCGAGCTTGCGCAGCGATTCAGTGACGGCTTCCAGCGAGCCGTTGACATCGGCCTTCACGACCATGTTGAGCGTGGCCGCTTCGCCCCGCTTGATCTGCTCGAAGATGTCTTCGAGCTTGGCGCCGCCGGAAAGGGCGTGGGCTTCTCGGCCCAGGCTCGACTGACGCTGCCAGTGCTCGCGGGTGTCGGCCACGCGGTTGGCGACCTTCTCCGACGGAGCGATGACGAAATCGTCTCCGGCGCCAGCGACCTCACTCAGCCCGAGCACCTGCACGGGAGTAGAGGGGCCGGCTTCCTTCACGTTCTCGCCGTGATCGTTGATCAGGGCACGGACACGGCCCCAAGCGGCGCCAGCGACCATCGGATCGCCGACCCTCAGCGTTCCTCGCTGCACCAGCACGGTGGCAACGGGGCCACGGCCGATATCGAGGTTGGCCTCGAGGACAACGCCGGAGGCGCGGCCGTCGGGGTCAGCGCGGAGGTCTTCGACCTCGGCCACGAGCAGCAAGTGATCGAGCAGGTCGTCGACACCGATGTTCTGCAGCGCCGAGACCTCCTGGAAGATGGTCTCACCACCCCAGGCCTCGGGAACGAGGCCGTGTTCGGCCACGCCGGCGATGGCTTTCTGCGGATCAGCGTTGTCGCGATCGATCTTGTTGACCGCCACGACGATCGGTACTTCGGCCGCCTTCGCGTGGTTGATCGCCTCGATGGTCTGCGGCATGACGCCATCGTCAGCCGCCACCATCAGAATCACGATGTCGGTGGACCCGGCTCCGCGGGCCCGCATCGCGGTGAACGCCTCGTGGCCCGGAGTGTCGATGAAGGTGATCTTCTGACCGTCGCGATCGACCTGGTAGGCCCCGATGTGCTGCGTGATACCACCAGCCTCACCCTCGACCACGTTGGCGTTGCGAATGCGGTCGAGAAGGAGCGTCTTACCGTGGTCGACGTGGCCCATGACGGTGATCACAGGCGGACGCAACGGCGACTCGTCGTCGTCGGCGTCGACTTCGAGCAATCGCTGGAGCTCGACTTCTTGCTCCTCGCCAGGATCGACGAGGCGGATCTCGGCACCGATGTCGTCGGCGAAGAGTTCGATCATCTCGTCGGAAAGAGACTGCGTCGCGGTGACCATGTCGCCGGCTTCCATCATGAAGCGAACAACGTCGGCCGCGGTGCGATTCAGCTTGGGGCCGAGATCCAGGGCCGTGGAGGCGCGCTCGATGACGATCTCGCCCTCTGGGACCGGTGCGTCGTCCGGCGTGTAGGACGGCGCGTCCATCGGCTGCAGCTCTTCACGGCTACGACGACGGCGCCCCTTGCGGCGGGGCGGACGGCGACCTTGATTCGGGCCACCGGGGCCACCACGGCCACCGGGACCGCCACCAGGTCCGCCGCGACCGGGAGGACCGGCGCCGGGAACCTGCTCGCGAGGACCACCGGACGGACGACGTCCACCCGGCATGCCGCCACCACTGGGACCACTGCGTCCTGGTGCGCCCGAAGGTGCACGCTGGCCGCGGCCACCAGGCGGAGGCGGAATCGCTCGACCGGTCGCCGATCGCGGAGGAGGCGGAATCGGCTTGCCCGACGTGGAGGTGGGGGCATCGCCCGGCTTCACATTGGGGTTGATCGCGACCTTCTTGACAACCTTCTTGACGACCTTCTTGACGACCTTCTTGACCACCGGGGCGGCAGCCACCGGCGGCTCGTCGACCGTGCGCTTCGGCGGAGCGGCACTGCCGCTCGAGGAGATCACGCGCGCCGGTGCGGCGGGAGGCGCCGGTGTTGCCGGCGCGGTCTCAGCGACAGGCTCCGGTTCGGGAGCAGGCGCCTCGGGTTCGGGCTCAGCGACGATCTCAGGCTCGACCGGTGCCTCGGCAACCGGAGCAGCGTCTTCGACGGGCGCTTCCGCGACCGGAGCCTCTTCGACGGAGGCCTCCTCGGCCGGAGCCTCCTCAACCGGGGCGTCGGGCTCGGAGTCGTCGTCGACCGCGGCGGTCTGCTTGGCTGCCTTCTTCGTCGACTTCTTGGCCGACTTCTTGGCTGCCTTCTTCGTCGACTTCTTGGCTGCCTTCTTGGCCGCCTTCGGCTCGGGCGGCTGCTCGTCTCGGATCAGACCCTCGCGGTCGGCCTTGCGGCGAACCCTGTCTGCCTGCGCGTCAACGATGCTCGACGAATGGCTCTTGACCCCGATTCCGAGGCCTTCAGCTAGCTCGAGAGTCTCAGCATTGGTGAGACCAAGCTCTCGGGCGAGTTCGTACACGCGAATATTGGATGGCACGTTCTGGCGAAAGTCCTTGTGATCAACGAACGGTGGGGACAATGCCCCACCGGAAGCGGTCTCAGTCGGTCGCGTGCGGGCACGCGAGCGGTTCTGTCGACCACGACGCCAAGAGCCTAGCGATCTCGGCGGCGTTCACCTCGGCCCGCAGGCCGCGGTTGAAACCCTTACGCTGCGTGGCTAACTCCACACAGGCTGTGGACGGTCCGACCCAGGCCCCACGACCCGAACCCGGGCCGGTCACCAACGAACCGTCATCCCAACGAACGCGCAGTAAGTCATTCGCGGGCAACACCCGCTGACACCCCACGCACGTCCGCTCAGGCGTTGTCTTCTTCATTGTCTTCGCCGGCATCCGCGTTGCTATCGCCGGCATCCGCCGGACTCGCGTCCGACTCTGCGGCATCGCCCGCGTCGCTGTCGCCGGCATCCGCCGGACTCGCGTCCGACTCGGCAACCGCCGGACTCGCGTCCGACTCGGCATCCGCGTCGCTATCGCCGGCATCCGCCGGACTCGCGTCCGACTCTGTGTCGTCGTCGGCGTTGGCTTCGGCGTTCTCGTCGGCAGCTTCGGCCCAATCGGTTGCCGATACGGCTTCTCCGCCGTCGGCCGGTTGCCAGACCTGTTCGCCGGACTCGGGGTCGGTGACCCACTCACCTTCGGCCCACTCGACATCGCCGTAGGCCTCTTCTTCGGCCAGCTGAGTCTCGCTCTTGATGTTGATACCCCAGCCAGTCAGACGGGAAGCGAGGCGCGCGTTCTGGCCCTCCTTGCCGATGGCCAGCGACAGCTGGAAGTCGGGCACGATCACATCGCAATCGCCGGTCTCGGGATCAGGGCGAACCTGGGTGACCTTGGCCGGAGAAAGCGCCTTCATGACGAACTCGTCGAGATCCTCGGAGAACGGCACGATGTCGATCTTCTCGCCGCGAAGTTCGTTGACGACCTGACGCACGCGAGCGCCGCGGGCACCAACACAGGCGCCGACCGGATCGACGTTGGAATCGTTGGAGTAGACAGCGATCTTGGTGCGGTGGCCTGGTTCCCGGGCGCAGGCCTTGATCTCGACGACACCGTCGGCGATCTCGGGCACCTCGAGCTCGAACAGGCGCTTGACCAAACCCGGGTGGGTTCGACTCACCACGATCTGCGGGCCCTTGGCCGTCTTGCGAACCTCGACGATGTAGGCCTTGATGCGCACGTTGGAGTCGGGGCGCTCGTAGGGGACCTGCTCGGCTTGCGGTAGCAACGCCTCGACCCGACCGAGGTCGAGAAGGGTGTAGCGAGCATCGGTCTGCTGAATCATGCCGGTGACGATGTCGCCCTCGCGGCCGGCGTATTCCTCGTACTTGAGCTCGCGCTCGGCCTCACGGATCCGCTGGGTCATCACCTGGCGGGCGGTCTGGGCCGCGATGCGGCCGAAGTCGTCGGGGGTGACCTCGAACTCTTCACCGACGGGCTCGCCGTCTTCGTCGAGTTCTTGTGCGAACACCTGGAACTCGAGCGTGTCGGGGTTGATTGTGACCCAGGCGTATTCGTAGGCGCCGGGCATCCGCTTGTAGGCGGATTCGAGGGCGTCGGCCAACGCGGCGAACAGCGCATCAACGGAGATGCCTCGCTCGGAAGCGAGCGCCTGGAGTGCTTCCATCATGTCTTGGTTCATGACGTCTGAGCCTTCTTGTCGGGGAGTTGGGATTCGTTGGATTTCTGAGGATTCTTGGGTCCGCCCGGCTTCGGCGTGGGGCCCCACTCGAACACGGTGCGCGCCTTGGCCACGTCGCTGTACGCGACGCGCCTGACCTCGTCGCCGACCGCAACGTCGAAGCCATCGTCGTCGACCGCGGTGAGTTCACCTTCGACGCGACGGTCGCCCTCGACGTTGGGCCTGGTCTTGACCTTCACCGCCGAGCCGATGACTCGCCGGTAGTGATCAGGGGTACGCAGAGGGCGTTCGAGTCCGGGACTCGAGACCTCGAGGGTGTAGCGCCCGGGAATCGGATCGGTCTCGTCGAGAATGTGGCTGACACTGCGGCTGATTCGCTTGATCACGTCGATGTCGATGCCGTCGGCATGGTCGACAAAAATTCGCAGGATGCCGCCGTTGTGTTCGATGTCGTAGAGCTCGACCGACTCCGCCTCGACGATGGGAGCAACGAGCTCATGGACACGATCGATGATGGCCATGGGACGCTCCTTTCGTGGGCTGAAAAAGTGGCTGAATCGAGAAAGGCGTGGCCTAGGGCCACGCCTCATCCAAACGGACTACCGAAACGTTGGCACTACTGTAGCAAAGCCACAGTCGTGTCAGTCAGCCGACGATCTCAGCGCTGCCGCGAAGTCGCGGTGAACACCCCGCAAAGTGAACTCATCGGCCTTCGGACCGGCTTCCACTTGCGGTACGAGCCGGCGCAGCATGAACCAGCACGCACCCCACAGCGCGGCCGACAGGACGCCGACGAGAAGGCCGAGCGGCAGCAACACCGGAAATCTCGCCATGGCCACACCCAAGGCCACACACACGACGCCGCCGTAGAGCGAACTCTTCTGACGCGACCGCAGCGCATGCACTCGATCGAATTCCGTCTGCGTCAGCGGCACCCGAATCACAAACGGAGTCTTTCCCGCCGGCGCGTAACCGTCGGCCGGCTTGCCACTGCTGACCGAGACGAGTGGCAGGCTGCGATCGCGCGCTCGGGACCTCTCGACGCGGACCGTCGCCACTAGGTGGACTCGGGCTTGCGGCGGATCTCCTTGATGATCGCCTCGGCATGGTTCGCGTCGTCGCCCTTCTCTCCGAGGTTTCGATCACGGTCTTCCTCGGCGGCTCTCTTCGCCGCGTCCTTCGTGGCCGTCGCCCGCTCCAGAGCGGCATCGGCCCCGTGTTCGTGGATGTACTCGGCCCACTCCACGAGGGTGTCGACCATCTCGTCCTCGGGGACGACCATCACGTTCTGACCCTTGACGAACAGGTGCCCCCGCTTGTTTCCCGCGGCGATACCGAGGTCGGCGTCGCGGGCTTCGCCCGGGCCGTTGACGACACATCCCATGACGGCGACCTGCAGCGGAATCTCCCTCTCGCCGAATGCCGTCATCGCGTCCTGAGCAATGGTGAAGACGTCGACCTCCGCTCGCCCACAGCTGGGGCAGGCGATCAGGTCGACGTTCTTTCGTTCGCGAAGACCCAACGTCTCGAGCAGTTGGCGACCCGCCTTCGCCTCTTCGACCGGGTCTGCTGTGAGGGAGTAGCGGATGGTGTCGCCGATGCCCTCGGCGAGAAGGGTCGCCATACCGGCCGTCGCCTTCAGCGTGCCGATCGGAGGCGGGCCCGCCTCGGTGACACCGAGATGGAGCGGGTGGTCGGTGACCTCGGCCAGCTGGCGATATGCCTCGATCATCAGGGGCACACTCGACGCCTTCACGGAGATCTTGATCAGGTCGAAGTCGACCTCGTCGAAGTAGGCGATCTCCTGGAGCGCGGATTCGACCATCGCTTCGGGGGTCACCCTGTCGCCGTGCTTCTTGTAGAGGTCGGGGTGGAGCGAACCGCCGTTGACGCCGATGCGAATCGGCACATTGCGATCCTTGGCTTCACGGGCGACGGTCTTGATGTGTTCGGGGTTCTTGATGTTGCCCGGGTTCAGTCGCAGGCAGTGCACGCCCGCCTCGAGCGCTTCGAGCGCTCGGCGATACTGATGGTGGATGTCGGCCACGATCGGCACGGGCGAACGGGGCACGATGCGGGCCAATCCCTCAGCCGCCTCCGGCTCGTTGCAGGTACAGCGGACGATGTCGGCGCCCGCGGCAGCGAGGGCATAGATCTGCTGGAGGGTGGCCTCGTGATCGGCCGTTTTCGTGACCGTCATCGACTGCACGGTGATGGGTGCGCCACCACCGACGGGCACGTCGCCCACCATGATCTGTTTCGTCTCACGACGCGGAAAGCTCTGGGTGAACTCCATTGCCGCCGAGACTACCGGGCTGCCCCGGGCCGTTAGCCGATGTTGATCGGGTCGATGATGTCGCGGAAGATCGCCAACAATCCGAAGCCGGTCAAGAGCACGAACACGGCGTAGGTGATCGGCATGACCTTGTTGTAGTCGACGGCATGGCGTCGACCGCCGAACGAACGGAGTCGTTCGTAGGTGGCGATGACCACGTGGCCACCATCGAGTGGGGGAAGCGGCAACAGATTGAGAAAGCCGACGGAGATGTTGAGAAAGGCCATGAAGACCAGCGATTCGGCGAGGCCCTGTTCGGTGATCTGACTACCGACGCGAGCCGCGCCATAGATGGAGATGATGCGTTGCTCATCGGGATTGCCTTCATCGAGCGCTCGGCTGGCGATCTCTCGTTCCCCGGCATCGGTGGAGGTGATGTCGTCGTGGACGGTGTCGACCTCACCGGTGAGCGTGTCGGACACGAAGGTGGGAAGGGCACCCCCGGTGACGGTTTCCCACATTCCCGACGTGATCGTGGCGAAGACGCTGCCGAACTCGGTGACGGCACGTGGGGCCGCCGAGAACACGCTGATCGAGTCACGGAGCGGTTCTTGTGACACGCCGAAGAAGCCGCTCGTGGCCTCGCCGGCGGGAAGGAGCGTCTCGAAGACCGCGTTCTCGACCACCTGCACCCGCTCGCCGCGGGCCGGATCGAAGACGATCTGGAGCTCCTCGCCGAATCGCCCGTCGACCGCGGCCTCTACTTCGGACCAACTGAAGACGTCGATGCCGTCGATCTGGAGAATCCGGTCGGTCTGTTCGAGTCCGCGGATCGTCGCGGCGCCCTCCGCAGTGAGGCGACCGCCGAGAACGACGGACTCCAGGAATGTCTCGTTGCCGCGACGGTATTCGACCTCGACTTCTTGTGCGCCTCGGGCGAAGACGATCTCACCGAACTGACTGAAGTTGTCGATCTCGATCCCGTCGACTGTCAAGATCTCGTCGCCGACCTCGAGACCGAGGTCGCCGGCCGCGCTCTGATCGCTGACACTCGCAATGGTCCAATCGCCGGTGTCGGCCTGTTCTCCCTGCCAGACGAGGAACGAAAAGATCAGCACGATCGCCATCGTGAAGTGCATCAAGGAGCCGGCGGTGACGACCAGGAGCTTCCGAGGAAACGACTTCGTCATGTAGGCGCGGTTCTCATCGCCCGGCTCGACCGGGTCGAGATTGTTCATCCCGATGATGCGCACGTAGGCGCCGGCAGGGATCAACTTCACGCCGTACTCGGTCTCACCCTTGTGGAAGGACCAGATCCGGGGTCCGAATCCGATGAAGAACTCGGTGACCTTCATGCCGGTGAGCTTGGCCGTGAGGAAGTGGCCCATCTCGTGCATGAAAATCATGAAGATGATCATCACGACGATGAATGCCCAGCTCCAACTGGCGAACACGCCGAGTGCGACGACGGCGAATCCCAGGAGAATCAGGCCGGTGAAGTCGTTGGGACGCTCTTCGGATTCGGCGGCAGGGGGGCCCACATTGAGTGTCATGCGCGAACTCTCTTGTCGATCAGATCAGCAGCGACGACGCGAGCTTCGCGGTCGACATCGAGGACAACCTCGACATCGGTCGCAATTGTTCCCGGCCACACCTGAAGGCTCGCCTCGAGCACATCGGGAATGTCGACCCAGCGGATGCGACCCTTGAGAAACTCATCGACCGCCACTTCGTTCGCGGCGCTGATCCACGCGGGGGCGGTCTCGCCTGCTCGGCCTGCCTCGAAGCAGAGTCGAAGGCAGGGAAAGGCGTCGAGGTCAGGTGGCTGGAAGTCGAGTCTCGACATCTCGGTCCAATCGATCGCGCCGTAGGGCATTTCCAATCGGTCGGGAAAGGCCAATGCGTAGCCAATGCAAAGACGCATGTCGGGCATCGACAGCTGCGCGATCGTGGCCCCGTCGGTGTAGCTGACCATCGAATGGATGACCGACTGGGGATGAACAACCACGTTGATGCGGTCGTAGTCGACGCCAAAGAGCTCATGGGCCTCGATGACCTCGAGGCCCTTGTTCATCAACGTGCTGGAGTCAATCGTGATCTTCGGACCCATCGACCAGGTCGGGTGGGCCAGAGCATCGTCGATCGTGACATCGGCGAGATCGTCGCGGCTGCGACCTCGAAAGGGCCCGCCGCTGGCTGTGAGCACGATCTCTTGCACACGATCATCGGCCGTGACCTTGTCGGCGATGTCGTTCGCTCGAAGGCACTGGTGCACGGCGCAGTGCTCGCTGTCGACGGGTAGCAGGTCGCCGGAGGAGGCAGCCCAGACTCGCTGCACGATCGGCCCGGCGGCGATCAGCGACTCCTTGTTGGCGAGCCCCAGACGCTTGTCGGCCTGCAGCGCGGCAAGGGTGACCGGGAGCCCCGCGAATCCGACAACACCGTTGATGACGACATCGGCCTGCGTTGCCGCCGCCGCCATGGAGTCGGCCCCCACGAGCAACTCCGTGCCCGTCGGCAGCTGAGCGGCGACATCGCTTGCCTGCGCCTCATCGGCAACGGCGACCACGTCGGGGAGAAACTCGGCAGCCTGCTCGACAAGCGTTTCCACCGAGCGGGCCACGCCCAACGCTGCAACCCGGTAACGATCTGGCTCAGCTCGAACGATGTCGAGTGTTTGCGTGCCGATGGATCCAGAGGAGCCGAGGACGGCAACCGACGTCGTCATGGACGCGACGCTACCTGGACGGGCGGGCTTGACGGGGGTCGGCTGGGCTCAGCCGGGCACCCCGACGTCGAGGAGAAGCCCGACGTAGTAGGTGGCCGGGAGCACGAAGAGCAGCCCGTCGAAGCGGTCCAACAGACCACCGTGGCCGGGAAGAATCGAGCCCATGTCCTTGATGCCGAGATCACGTTTGATCTGCGACTCGGCCAGGTCGCCAATGGGCGCAGCGAGAGCGGCGACGATACCGAGCAGCAGCGCAGCTCCGAATCCGCCACCCCACACTTCGCCGGCGAAGGGGGCGGGCTTGCCCATGATGCCCATGATGACGCCGACAGCGACGGCGACGACCATGCCGCCAACCAGTCCTTCCATGGTCTTGTTGGGACTGGCTGGAGAGAGCGGGGTGCGCCCCATCACCTTGCCGATCGCCAGAGCGCCGACGTCGTAGCCGACCGTGACCAGTACCGCGGCGGTGAGCATGCCGGTGCCGATATCCACTCCGCCCACGTTGATGCGGAGCATCAAGGCGGCGAACGACCCGAGGAGACCGATGTGGAGAATGCCGAGGAGGGTGGTTCCCAAGCCGCGAACGGCGGACTCGTTGCCGACCCCGGTGAGGTACCAGAGCGACCCGAAGATCACCGACAGGACCACCACGAGGGTGATGGCCTGTTCGCCTCGCCAGTAGACGGCCAGCGGCATCGACACCGATGCGGCGAGGCCGAGCAGCACGGCCGGCTGGTGACCGGCGACCCTCACAGCGTTGAAGAACTCGACAGCGGCGAGCCCTAGCGCCAACGTGACAACCGCGACGGCGGCGGCCGGGCCGACCGTCATGGCCGCGAGAATCAGCGCGGCGAGGCCGACGCCGACGATCACGGCGGCGGGCAGATCTCGGTCGCTCTCACCACCGCGAGTGGCGTTGAGGGCAGCACCAAGAGAGGGTTCGGCGGTCTTCGATGCCTGGCTGTCGTCGAAGGCGAAGAAGTCGTCGGCCGTGTCGCCCGGTTCTTCGGCCGAGGGCTCGGCAGCGGGTAGTGGCTCTTCTTCGTCGGCCCACCGCGGCGTGGACGAGACTTCGGCCCAGCCTTCCATGTCCTCGGCGCTCGCCTCGGCGAGGGCCGGCTCGTCGGGTGGCGCGAAGGTGACCGCCTCGGCGGCGCCTCCGACCTGAGGCACGGCACCGGTGGCGGGCTCGCTCCAGTGCGGCACCGCGGCGTCATCATCGGCAAACGAATCGTCGTCGTCGCCGAACACGGAACGACCCGGAGCGACGTCGTCGTCGACCGCATCTCCGCCCTCGACAACGCGGAACTCTTCATCTCCGAAGCCGCTGTTCTGGTCAGTCATAGTCTCGCCCTTCCCTGGACTGATGGAGGTCAGACCTCCATCAGCTCCTGCTCTTTTTGGGCCTGCGCCTCATCGATCGCCGCGATTCGAGCATCTTTCAGAGCGTCGAGTTGTATCTCGGCTCGTTGGATGTCGTCGGAGGAGACTCCCCCGTCGTTCTCCAGATCGTCAAGATCCTTGCGCGCGGCGCGTCGTACTGCGTTCACTCTCTGCTTCCCGTCTTCCGCCATCCCGCCCACAACACGGGCGAGATCGCGACGACGTTCTTCATTGAGCGGGGGGAAGGCCAATCGGATGATTCTTCCGTCGTTCGACGGCGTGAGCCCCATGTTGGAGTTGACGATCGCCTTCTCGATGACCTCGAGATTGGCGATGTCGTGGGGCGTCACGATAAGCATGCGCGCCTCGGGCACCGAGAAACTCGCAAGCTCGAGTAGTCGCATCTCGACACCGTAGGCCTCGGCGGTGAGACGCTCGAAAAGAGCGGAACTCGCACGGCCGGTACGGATGGTCGAGAATTCAGTGCGGGCGTGAGCGACGGAGCCGTCCATCTTCTCAGATGCGTCTTCGAGCACCAGCTCGATCATTTCGCTCACGACGGTCCCTTCACGTCATCGACGAGCGTACCGATCGCCTCTCCCGCGAGCAGGGACCGGAAGTTTCCCTCACCCATGAGATCGAACACGACGATCGGCAGATCGTTGTCCATGCAGAGTGTGATGGCAGTCGCGTCCATGACCTTGAGACCTCGATTCAGCACGTCGAGATAGCTGACGTGGTCGAGTTTGGTCGCGTTTTCATCGAGGCGGGGGTCGGCGGTGTAAATGCCGTCGGTGCCACCGTGGGTGCCCTTCAATACCGCGTCGGCCTCGATCTCGACGGCCCGCAGTGAGGCCGCCGTATCGGTGGTGAAGAACGGGTTGCCCGTGCCGCCCGCAAAGATGACGATCCGGCCCTTCTCGAGGTGCCGGGTCGCCTTGCGGCGGATATAGGGCTCGGCGACCTGCGCCATGTGGATGGCCGACTGCACACGGGTTGGCTGACCCATCTGCTCGAGCGTGTCCTGCAGCGCCAAGCCGTTCATCACGGTGGCGAGCATGCCCATGTAGTCGGCTTGGGCGCGGTCCATGCCGGCGCCGGAGCCCTGAATGCCACGCCAGATGTTGCCGCCACCGACGACAACAGCGATGTCGATGTCGAAGTGGTTGCGGGCGGCGACGATGTCTTCGGCAATGGCGCGAACGGTCGGACCGTCGATGCCGTAGTCCTGCGAGCCGGCGAACGCCTCCCCGGAGAGTTTCAACAAGACCCGACCCCAACGAGCCGGATTCGATCCCCGAGAAGTTTCGTCGCCGTCGCTCACAATCAGGCGCCGACCACGACCTGCACGTAGCGGGTGATCGATCCGCCACCGAGACTGTCCTTCACGGCGGTCTTGTCGCCGTGGAGGCCCTGCTCGAGAAGCACTCGAGTGGCCAGCCAGCCCCGCATTCGACCGTCGACGATCTTCTCCCAGGCCTGCTCGGGCTTGCCCTCGGCCTTGGTGATCTCGAGCAACGACTCGCGCTCCTTCGCCGCCTCTTCTTCCGGCACCTCGTCGGCGCTCAGGTAGGAGGGCTTGGCGAAGGCGATGTGGAGAGCAACCTGGTGAAGGTCTTCGGTGCTGACCCCGCTGGCCTCGACGACGACCGCATTGACGCCGCGACCGTCCTGCACGTGGAGGTAGGTGTCGACGGTGGCGCCTTCGCCCGCCTCGATGCGCTCGACCGCACCGACCGCGATGTTCTCCTTGATGGTGACCTGAAGGTCTTCGAGCTGTGTCGCGTTGGCCTCGATGGCGCCAGGTCCATCAGCCAGAACGGCATCGGCCAGCGACTGCGCGAGACCGGTGACCGCCTCGTTCTTCGCCGAGAAGTCCGTCTCGGTCTTGATCTGGACGAGTGCGGCGGTGTTGCCGTCGACCGCGATCGCGATCGTTCCTTCGTTGTTCTCACGGTCGCCACGAGCAGCGGCTTTCGCAAGGCCCTTCTCACGAAGGTGCTGTGTAGCGGCTTCCATGTCGCCGTCGCACTCGGTGAGTGCCTTCTTGGCGTCCATCATTCCGGCGCCCGTTGCGTCGCGCAGCGCTTTGACGTCCTTGGCGGAAATCGACATCTCGGTGTTCCTCGGTTGTTCTTCGTTTGTGGTTTGGTCGCTGGGCCCGATCAGGCCTCGGGCGTACCTTCGTCGCCGGCCTGCGGAAGGGATTCTTCCACAGGTGCCTGTGCCTCTTCAGCTGCTTCTTCCACGGTCTCTTCGGCCGCGGCCTCGACCGGGGCTTCTTCGGCCGCAGGGGCAGCGGGTTCGGCGTCCTTCGCCGCGACGACACGGGCCTCGCGCTCTGCGGCCTGAGCGGCGGCTTCGGCGCGTGCGGTTTCCTGCTGGGCGGCGACTTCGGCCTCTTCGAGGGCGTTGCGCTGGGCACCGGCCTCACCGGACTTCTCCTGCTTCTTGGAGCGGATGAAGCGGCCTTCCTGGACCGCGTCGGAGATGACGCGGCACATGAGCTGACCAGCACGGATCGCGTCGTCGTTGCCGGGGATGGCGTAGTCGACGAGATCGGGATCGCAGTTGGTGTCGACCACAGCAACGATCGGGACACCGATCTTGCGGGCCTCGGTGACCGCGATGTGCTCCTTCTTCGTGTCGAGCACGAAGATGGCGTCGGGCAGCTTCTCCATGTCGCGGATGCCGCCGAGGTTGCGCTCGAGCTTCACGAGCTCACGATTGATGAGCAGCGCTTCCTTCTTGGGCATCGCCTCGAACTCACCCGAGTCGCGCATGCGCACGAATTCCTTCATCTTGCCCACGCGCTTCGAGATGGTCTGGAAGTTGGTGAGCATGCCGCCGAGCCAACGCTCGTTGATGTAGGGCATGTTGCAGCGCTCGGCGTAGGACTGGATGGAGTCCTGCGCCTGCTTCTTGGTGCCGATGAAGAGCACCGTGCCGCCGTTGGCGACGAGATCTCGGATGAACACGTAGGACGTCTCGAGGTGGTTCAGCGTCTGGTGGAGATCCACGATGTGGATGCCACTGCGCTCGCCGTGGATGAACCGCTTCATCTTCGGGTTCCAACGGCGGGTCTGGTGGCCGAAGTGAACTCCGGCCTCCAACAGCTGCTTCATGGAGATGACTGCCATGATTTCCTTCTTTCCCGGTTGCGTGTTCGTGCGGGACGCCGAGGCGACCGGGTGTTGCACGAACCCAGTGATTTCGTCGATCCCGATATGAGATCGTCCGAGGCCCAAATGAGCCGTCGCGGAGTGTATCGGGCAGATCCCAAAGGCCCGCCGTCGCCGCTCGATCTCCTCGACTGGTCGGGATCAGCCGCACCCGAGTGCGAAGTCGTCCGAACAGGGGCGCCGGGTCGACATATCTCCCGTCGATTCGCACGGTGAAATGGAACGGCCCGTCGGCGGCAGCGACAACGTCGCCTCGCGACACCCGAGTGCCTTCTCGAACCAGGGTCTGACCGACGAAGCCATAGGTGGACCGGAGGCCGCCCGCATGGTCGACGCTCACGAACAGAGAGCCGACAACCGGGCCCACGAACGCCACCACGCCGTCGGCCGCTGCTCTGACGAGGTCGCCATCCGCAGTGTCGTATTCGATTCCCCGATTCCCCGCCCCGTAGGGCCCATGAGGAAGACGGAACGGATCGAGCACCGCAGCATCGGTCGGCGGCGACAGGGCGAACTCCCCCGCCGCTACGGGCACAGCCGCGGCCGGGAGCAGGAGCCAGGCGATCATGGCGACGACAGCTGAGAATTTCTTTGACATTGCACTTCCCCTTCGGGTCAGAAACGGGGAAGTGAACTGGGCAGCCGTTCGCCAGCTGCGAGCGCCGCGGCTAGACGGGTTCGCGCTCGGTCGCGGTGATCCGCGACCTGAGCTGGAGCACGGCCTTGGTGTGGATCTGGCACACGCGACTCTCGGTCACGCCCAGAACTCGGCCGATCTCGGCGAGAGTGAGACCCTCGTAGTAGTAGAGCGTGAGCACGATCTTCTCTCGCTCGGGCATGCGGTTGATCGACTCGGCGAGGATCTGACGCATCTCCTCGACCTCATAGACGCCCATGGGACCATCGCCCTTGTCGGCGACCGTGTCGCCCAGCGTGACCGACTCGCCCCGCTCTCCGCCGGACAGCATCTCGTCGAGAGCAGCAACACCGACAAAGGAAATCTGGCTGAGCGTGGTCTGCAGCTGCTGTGGCGTGACCCCCATCTCGTCGGCGACCTCGTCGTCGGTGGGCGCACGATGGTGCTCGGCTTCGAGCTTGCCCATCGCCCGTTCGAGCGTGCGGGCCTTCGATCGAACCGACCGGGGGACCCAGTCGATCGAACGCAGCTCGTCGAGGATCGCGCCCTTGATGCGAGCAATGGCGTAGGTCTCGAACTTGTAGCCCCTCGCCGGATCGAACTTCTCGATCGCGTCGATGAGGCCGAACACGCCGAAGCTGACGAGATCAGACTGCTCGACGTTGCGGGGCAGACCAACACCGACCCGACCGGCCACGTACTTCACGAGCGGCGAATACTGGATGATCAGCTTGTCGCGCAGGTCCTGGGCGCGACTCGCTTTGTAGTCGGCCCAAAGGCGTTCGGTCTCAGAGGCGTCGTCGCTCACAGCAAAGTCCTATGCGCGGGGATGGGTCGATCGGTGGACCTCGCGCATTCGCTCGCGACTCACCCGGGTATAGATCTGAGTGGTGGCGAGATCCGCGTGGCCCAATAATTCCTGCACAGCACGCAAATCGGCACCTCCGTCCAAAAGATGAGTGGCAAACGTATGACGAAGCGCGTGGGGATGGGTTGGAGTGGGCGACCGGCGATCGAGAAGTCGGCGAACATCACGCGGCGACAGGGGCTTTCCGCGCCGGTTCAGGAAGACAACGTCGTCGGGAGAGGCATCGGAAACGACGCACGGGCGTCCCTCGGAGATCCATTCGGCGAGCGCCACAGAAGCCGGTTCGGAGATCGGCACGCGACGCTGCTTGTCGCCCTTTCCCCACACCGAGATGGTGCCGGCGGCCCCCGCGATGTCGCTTCGACGCAGGCCACAGAGTTCGCTCACCCTGAGTCCGCTTCCGTAGAGGAGCTCGACCACGGCGCGGTCGCGTAGCTCGATTTCACGGCGATCTTCGCTACGCGGCCCTCCTTCGAAGAGACCATCGAGTTCCTCTGCGCTGAGAACCCGCGGGAGTGTGGCGGTGCCGCGGGGGGCGGAAAGGGCCGCGCTCGGATCGTGGTCGACTCGCCCCGTGCGCTGGGTCCAGTGAAAATACCGCCGGATGACCGACGCCTTGCGGGCGGTGGTTCGGCGGGCATAGCCGCGGTTGTCGAGTTCGGCGAGGTAGCCGCGGAGGTCTCGCCGAGTGACCTCGGACGGAACATCTCGACCGCGCTCGTCGAGCCACGCCGCCGCATCTCTGATGTCGCGGCGGTAGACGGCCCGCGTGGATGCCGCCACGCGGGTGAGCGAGGCAAGCCACTCGTCGATCTCCCACCGATCCATGCCCTCGACACTACCCACCCACTCCTTGTGGGCGTGACCACCACCCCGAGCGCGAGATGTCATCGCCGCTGCACCCTCACCCCGTCGTGGCTGATCGAACCAGCGAGCTCGAGTCGGGCCAGGCGGGCATAGACCTCAGTAGCAGAAAGCCCGGACCGCTCCACGATCTGCTCGATGGAGGTGGGGCCGTCGTCGATCGACGAGAGAACGATGTCGGCGTCGGGATCGGCGTGGGTGTCGACGCGGCGCCCGGCCTGGCCCACCACGTCGAGACCCAGCGCAGTGGTGATGTCGGCTACGGCGAGCACCGGCGCACAACCATCGGCCAACAGTTGGTTGGTGCCCACCGCGGCGCCGTTGCGCAGCGAACCGGGGACCGCCATGACGTCGACACCGCGCCGGACAGCCTCGTCGACGGTCAGGAGCGAGCCGCCGGCCGCCCGAGACTCGACCACCACCACCAGATCCGACATCGCGACGATCAACCGATTGCGGGCCGGGAACCGCCATGGCTCGGGCGGGGCACCCATGGGCGCCTCGGACAACAGCGCTCCCGCGAGGGCGACCTTCGCCCACAGCTCGCCATGTGCCGGCGGGTACGGCGTGTCGCATCCACTCCCGACTACCGCGATCGGAGGAGTCGACGAAGCCGCCAAGGCGCCCTGGTGAGCAGCGCCGTCGATACCGAGGGCGAGGCCGGAGACGACGACGACGCCTGCCGCGGCGAGACCGGCGCCCAACTCGCGGGCGATCTCGCGTCCGATCGGCGAGGCTCGCCGCGTGCCCACGATCGCAACATGCGGCAACGCGGGGTCGGGCAGTCGGCCCTGCCGAAACGCCACCGGAGCAGGGTCGATGTCTCGCGCGAACTGGTCCGGGTGGGCATCGTCGTGCCAGGACGACGCGACGACGCCATGTTGGCTGAGCCGACGACGCGTCTCGTCGAGATCGACCGAAGCCGCGACCGCCCTCCACTCGGAGCGAACCGCAGGCGGCGCGACGTCAACGGCAACGCTTCCGGCGAGGACCGCGGCCCACGCAGCGTCGGCCGGGGTCGCCTCGAGCAGACGCGCGAGCCGGGCAGTGCCGGCGCCAGGAAGAGCAGCGAGCGCCGCCACATGATCACCGGGCGACGACACTGTCGCCTCCCATCGGGGGCCGGGCCCGCATGCCGATGGCGCCGGCGAGGTCACAGGCTCGAATCTCGGTGCCCGCGTCGACGAGGTCGGCGATGGTGCGGGCAACCGACCGCACTCGCATCGCTCCCCTGCCGCTCAGCGCGCCACCCTTCACCGCGGCAAGAAGCAGTTCCCGGGCGTCGGCACTCAGCGGGGCAAACTCCTCGAGTTGCTCGCGAGTGAGCTGCGAGTTGCAGGGGGCGCCACGCCGTTCGGCCATCGCTCGCACGCGGCTGACTTCGGCAGCGACCTCCGCGCTACTGCGACCCGGTTTCGGATCGAGCAGGGCGAGCGGTGAAGGCCGGTCGACGTGGACCATGATGTCGAGCCGATCGAGCAAGGGCCCGGACACGCGAGACGCGTAGCGCGAACGCGACGCCGGATTACATCGGCAATTGACGCTGCCTCCCTCTCCGCACGGGCACGGGTTCATCGCCGCCACAAGAAGCACCCGAGCGGGGTGTTCTCTGGTTCCGCCCGATCTCGAGATTCGTACCAACCCCTCTTCGAGCGGCTGTCGGAGCGCATCGAGCACGCTGGGAGCGAACTCGCCCAACTCGTCGAGAAAGAGCACGCCCTCGCTGGCGACACTCACCTCACCCGGACGCGACCGACCCGACCCGCCCCCGACCAGCGCAGCCATGGAGGCCGAATGATGGGGAGCGCGAAACGGAGGGCGACGGACGAGGCCGGAGGGAGGAAGGGCAAGACCCGCGGCGCTGTGAATACGGGTGACCGCCCGCGCGGCCTCGGGTTGCAGATCGGGCAGCAGACCCGGGAGTCGTCGAGCCAGCATCGTCTTTCCCGCTCCGGGCGGACCGACGAGGAGGAGATGGTGGCCGCCGGCGGCCGCCACGGTGAGCGCGTGGCGGGCGCTCTCCTGACCTCTCACGTCGGCGAGGTCGGGCTCGGCGATCGGCGGGTCGGGATCGGAGACCAGATCGACATTTGGCCACGGAAGTCCGTCGGCCAACGCATCGACCGCATCACGAAGGCGCCTGATCGGCCTCGCCCGTTGCTCGAGACCCAGAGTGGCCACCCTCGCATCGTCGGCGCCGACGAGCACTCGTTGCTCGTGCAGTACATCGACCATCGGGAGAATGCCTCGAACCGGACGAACGCTGCCATCGAGACCGAGTTCGCCCACCGCGGCAACGTCGGACAACAACGCCAACGGAATCTGGTCGGTCGCTCCGAGTATGCCGAGAGCAATCGCGAGGTCGAGTCCGGCTCCCACCTTACGGATGCCGCCCGGAGCGAGATTGACGGTGACGCGCTGGAGCGGCCAGGCGAGTTCACTCGACTCGATCGCCGCTCGGACCCGGTCTCGGGCCTCACGACAAGAGGCGTCGGGCAGCCCGACGATGGTGAATCCGGGCAGACCGTTGGCGACGTGGACCTCGACGGAGACGCGAGCGCCGTCGAGCCCTTCGAGCGTGGAAGACGGAATCGTTGCGAGCATGGGGACCTCCGAATGAAATCTGGAGATCGCCTTTACTGCAGACGATGAGCTGAGACCCGACCCTAGCGATCGGGGGTGACAGCCCCGCCGGTTCAGCCGAGAACTTCGCGCGTGTAGCGAACCACCGCTTCGATTTCTGCCGCCGACAGCGTGCCGCCGAAGCTCGGCATGCTGTTTCGACCATCACTGACCACGGCCGCCTGGTCGGCGATGTCGGGATACTTCTCCACCGCCTTGCCGGCCAACCGCGGTCCCGTGCCGCCCCCGCCCGACGACCCGTGACAGCTGCTGCAGCGCGAGGCGAAGACCTCCCGACCGAGCGAGAGGACCGGGTCCGGCTGACCATCAGGGCCCAGCGGAACCTCAGGAGCAGAGGATGCACACGCGCCGAGCAGAAGGACTGAGCAGACCAACGCGAGAAGTGGGCGCCACAAGGTGGGGGTCGGCATCGGTTGGACGATACTGACCGCATGGGAATGGACCCCACTCGGCCGCACCGCCGCCGACCCACCGACGTCATCTTTGTCGGCGCCGGCATTCTCGTGGCGGTACTGCTCGTGCTCTGGGCCCTGTTCGGGTAGGCAGCGCGTGGACGATCCGGAGGCCTACGGCGATGTGGAAGTCCGTTTCCTTCAGCCCTACCAGGCCCTGAAGAACTACCTCTGCCCCAACTGCAATCGCGACATTTCGCCAGGAACAGGGCACTATGCGGTCGTCCCAGTGGACGCGCCAGATCTTCGTCGCCACTGGCATCGAGGCTGCTGGGACGGACGCAAGACCCGCAAGAAGCGACGTTGACAGGAGCAGCCCATGGCGAGTGAACAGCTGGAAGCGACGATCGCGATGATGCGCGAGATCTCGCTTTTCACCGGCGATCTCGAAGCCGACCGCGAAGGAATGAGCACGACGGCCGGAATGCCTGACGGGATCGTCCACGACATGGTGACGATCAATGGGTGCGACGCAGCCTGGATCACCGAGGGACGCGACCGGCCCGGCGCCATTCTCTATCTTCACGGAGGCGGCTACGTGATGGGCGGTCTCGGCACCCACGGAGCATTCGCCGATCGACTCTCAGCCGACACCGGCCTGCCGGTTCTGGTACTCGTGTATCGACTGGGGCCGGAGCATGTCCACCCAGCCGCGCTCGACGACGCCGTGGCGGCCTTCTCGTGGCTGGTCGAGCAGGGCATCGACCCTGGCCAGGTCGTCGTAGCCGGCGACTCTGCGGGCGGTGGATTGGCTCTCGCCACGCTCTCGCAACTGCGTGACAGCGGGATCCAGCCGGCCGCGGGAGTCGCGCTGTCGCCATGGGCCGACCTGACCTGCAGCAACAGCACCTACGACACTCTGGCAGAACACGACCCGCTCGTTGGACCCCACGCCCTGCGCACCTACGCGGCGGCGTACGCCGGCGCGTGCGCGCTCGACGACCCTTTGCTGTCGCCGGGTCTCGGCGACCTCTCGGGTCTTCCGCCGCTGTTGGTGCAGGTCGGTGGCCTCGAAGTGTTGCTCGACGACAGCCTTGCCGTGGCCGCATCGGTCGAGTCGGCGGGAGGCGATGTGACGCTGCAGCAGTGGGACGAAGCGATCCACGTGTTTCAGATGTTGGGAGCACCGGAATCGGACGAGGCCATCGCGGCGATCGTGGAGTTCGTCGGCGCCCGGGTCTGAGATCAGAAGGCGCTCTCGATCACCTCGATTTGTCCGGCGGTGACCGCCGCGACATCGAAGCGGAGGCGACCTCGGCGGTCGTGGGCATCGAGCCAGGACACGGCGGTTCGCCGTAGGAACTGCTGCTTTCGCGCGCCGACCGCCTCGACCCCCGCGCCGAAACGGGAGGATGACCGGGTCTTGACCTCGCAGAAGACGATCTCGTCGCCTCGCGCCATCACCAGATCGAGTTCGCCACCGCGCACGCGCCAATTGCGGTCGAGGACCTCGTAGCCGGCTGATTCATAGTGACGAGCGACCTTGGCTTCGCCCCATTTGCCCAACGCAACCCGCGATCGATCCATGGACCGACCGTAGGCAGGGGCTGTGACAGTGCTGTTCTGCCGAGCAGAACTACCAGTCGCGCTTTTCCTTGACCTTCGCGGCCTTACCGATGCGGTCGCGCAGGTAGTAGAGCTTCGCCCGACGGACATCGCCGCGGTTGACGCGCTCGATCTTCTCGACGATCGGCGAGTGCAGCGGGAACGTGCGCTCGACGCCGACGCCGAAGCTCAGCTTGCGGACGGTGTAGGACTCGCGGACGCCGGCACCCTGACGGCGAATCACGACGCCCTCGAACAGCTGCGTGCGCTGACGGTTGCCTTCGATGACCTTCACGTGGACCTTGAGGGTGTCGCCCGCAGCAAAGTCGGGGATGTCGTCTCGAAGGCTCAGGTTGTCGATGAGATCGGTGGGCTGCATTGCAGGCTCCGCAAGAGTGAGATGGAGTAGTGAAGAGAACGGGTGTGGCGAGTCGATGGACCCAGGCCGACGATCGAGTTTAGGGGCGTCGACCCCAGACACCACCCTGTCGGAGACCTACAAGTCGAACTCGTCGAGGAGCTTCTGCTCGGCCGCGGTGACCCCGCCACGCGCTTCGATGAGGTCTGGTCGGCGATCGAGCGTGCGCCGCAGCGCCTGCGCCTTTCGCCAGCGAGCGACGCGACCGTGATCCCCGCTACGTAGAACATCGGGAACTTCCCAACCGCGGAACTCGGCAGGACGGGTGTAGTGGGGGTATTCCAGGAGCCCATCGGCGAAGGATTCGTCGTCGGTGGAGGTCGAGTTGCCGAGCACCCCCGGCACGAGTCGGCCGACCGCCTCGATCACGAGCAGCGCTGCGACCTCACCGCCCGCGAGCACGAAGTCGCCCACCGACACTTCGTCGTCGACCAGGTGGTCACGAACTCGTTCGTCGACGCCCTCGTAGCGGCCGCACAGCAATGAGAAACCGCCCGAGGCAGCCAGTTCCTGAGCCATCGCCTGATCGAAAGTCCGGCCCGCCGGTGACAGATACAGCAGCGGGCGGGGCGGATCGACGGCCTCGACCGCGCCGAACAATGGCTCCGGCATCATCACCATGCCGGCTCCGCCTCCGAAGGGAGCATCGTCGACCGTGCCGTGGACATCGGTGGTCGTGGCCCGCAGGTCATGCACCCGAATGTCGAGCTGCCCATCGCGACGGCCCCGCCCGATCACGGATTCACTCGCACCGGCGTCGACCATCTCCGGAAAGATCGAGAACACGTCGATGCGCAGACTCATGCGTCGGCGGCCGCTTCAGGATTCTCGTCCGACTCGTCGTCGGCGAGAGAGAACAGGCCGTTGGGGACGTCGACATCGACACGGGAACCCGGGTCGACGGATGTCACGAATCGCACCGGGACAAGGTGTCCGGTATCGAGCTCGAGAATGTCGCTCGCCGGATTGTCGAGAACTTGGGTGACTCGGCCGCGTTCAACCCCGCCCTCGTCGACCACCACCGCGCCGATCAGGTCGTGGATCCACAGCTCGTCGGGGTCGTCGATCGGCTCGCCCAACAGCACGGTGTCGCGCAGTGCTTCGGCCTTGTCCCGGTCGCTGCATTCGGCAAACGTGACGATGTAGCCCGACTTGTGCGGTCGCGACGAACGGACGGTCAGTCGACCGTCCGCCGTGTGGAGCACCGCGCCTTTGGCGACGCGCTCCGTTCGGTTTGAAGTGAGCACCACATTCACATCACCGCGCACACCGTGCGGGCGAGTGATGCGTCCGACCTCGAGCATCGGACCGTGCTGCTGACTCAGTCGACGAACTCGACGTCGATGCTGATGTCGTCCTCGTGGCCCGCGGCGCGAACCACGGTGCGGATGGCGCTGGCCACGCGGCCACGCTTTCCGATCACACGACCCATGTCGCCGTCGCCCACGGTGACGTCGAGGCGGTAGCCCCCATCACGGTCGGACAGTTCGACGCTCACGGCATCAGGATTGTCGACAATCTGCTTGACGACGTATTCACAAACGGCTTGTGCGGCTTCGCTGGACATCAGTCACCACTCTCTTCAGCTGCGGCGTCTTCGGCCGGGGCCTCTTCCGCTGGTTCGTCAGCGGCAGCCTCTTCGGCGGGAGCAGCGGCAGCCTCGGCGGCCTCGGCTTCCTTGTCGACCTGCTTCTTGCTCTTCTTCGGTGCGGCGGTGGGCACGGCGGCGTCGACGGTCTCGCCAGTCGCCTCGGTCCATGCCCCGGAGATCTTCAGCAGCTTGGCGACACGATCGGTCGGCTGGGCGCCGTGCTGCAGCCAGTGGACGGCGCGCTCGTTGTCGATCTTGATGACCGACGGATCCTGGCGCGGCTCATAGGTGCCGATGATTTCGATGAAACGCCCGTTGCGGGGCGAGCGGGAGTCGGCAGCGACGACGCGATAGGTGGGCTGCTTCTTCTTGCCCATCCGCATGAGGCGGAGCTTGACGGCCATGAGTGGTGTTTCTTTCTGAAGAGGAAATCCTGCGCGGCGAATCTGGGGCCGTGCAACCAGACAATTCAATCTGGAGAGGCACCTGATTTCCAACCTCGCCAGCCGATCAGGAACTCGCGGCCGACATCTCGACCAACGATCGGCCGTAGTTGGCGCTCTCGTGTCGGATGCCCACGACAGCATCCAGGTCAGCTCTCGACCAAGAAGTCCCGACAGACCGCGCCGTAGGGGTGATCACGGGGACCCCACTGCTCCCACTCGGCTCGAGTCAGGTTCGAGCCTGCGACCGCGCAGGCGATCTCTGCCCACGCGGCCGTATCGAGGTTCCACACCAACGCCCGCTGTTCGGAGTTGGTCACCAACTGCAGGACGCTGTCGTTGCGATTCACCGCCGCGTTGGTCGACTCCTGACTCTCGAATCCGGATCCGACCTGCCTCCCGGTCTCTACATCCCACAGACGGGCCGGACCATCGAAAGTGGTGAGAAGCTGAGTGCCGTCAGCCGAGAAGAGCAAATGGGCGGCACCGCTGGGAGCAGAAGCACCGGCCATCGTTCGTAGTGGTTCGAGCGTCTCCCCGTCGCGAATCGTGATGAGACCGTCGAGCGCTGCAGTCGCGAGTAAAGAGCCATCAGGACTCCACGCGACCAACACGATGTCGGCGTTCGCCACGAAGTCGGACCGAATCTCGGATCCGGTTGCGAGATCCCACATCACCGCGTCGCCACGATTGTTCGCCGCGACAAGGCGATGTCGCGCCGGATCGATAGCGATGCCCCAGATTTCGACGTCGAACGGGGTCCCCGCAATACCGGCGCCTGGTCCCTCGAAACTCTGTAGCGGGGCGTCCCACTCGCCGACCCGAAAAACGTCGACGGCCAGGCCGATGCTGTGCGCCATCGCCCTCAGCGGCCCCGCGGGTGTCTCAGCACTGGACGTCTCGGCCGAGGCACTCAACGGTCTCTCCCAAACCCACTTTGCCTCCAACGTGTCGACGTCGTAACCGATCTCGTCGATCGTCGGTGAGCCAGGCAGTCGAGTCGTGATCACACCGGGCGAGTCCGGCGACATCCAGGCCAGAAGGACTTCCGACCCCAATGGTTCGCCGGGCTCGCGGCGAACGACGCCGTCATCGTCGACCCGCCACACCTCTGGAGTGACGACACCGACGCCGGACAGCAACACCGTCGCCCCGTCAGCGCTGACCGACGGGGCGACGAGCGAGGCATCGCGGGGAATCGCCGCGTTGATCGGCCCCGACCCGTCGAGCGAGATCACGGTGAGGCCGAGTGAGTGGGCAACGACCGCGCGGCGCTTCGACGGAGCGACCGAGATCGCTTCCGGGCGACCCGAGTGCAGCTCGACCGTGGACAAGATCTCCCGCTCGTCCGGGTCCATCACCGTAAGTGTGCCGCCGCTCCGAACCGCATGAACCTCTTGACCCACCATCGCGGTAGCGGTGGCGAGATTGGCGATCGGACTGAGGTCCTCGGCCATCTGCTCGTGGCGCACGACGACAGGCCAGCCATCAGCTCGATCAATGAAGCTGGAAGCGTTCGACGCGCCATCGAGCAGATGCCAGCCTCGCTCGGACTCATAGACCTCGGTCACGAACCGGGGCGCAGCTTCCGCCGCATGACGGACGAGCATTCGCTCTCCGAGCTGTGTCCCGTCGTGGTCGAATCGGTGGAGCAGCGCGCCGTTGTGGATGAAGACCATCTCCTCGGTGACCGAGGCGAACGCGCCGACCGGGGCGGCTTCCCAGAAGGACGGATTGACGAGGTCATCACCGAAGAAAGGCGCAACCTGATCGGCCATAGACGAGGGACGAGGGAGCACGACGGGCTCCCAGATCTCCGTTCCCACGCTGTCCCATGCCCTCACCACGCTGCTGGTGGCGTCGGCCCCGGTCGCGACGATCAGGTCACCCGCAACGTCCATGTCGACCGTGATGCCCACCACGGCGAGAGGAGCGGTGAACCGCGTCTCGAGCGTCTCGGCGACCTCGTAGACCGTCACCTCGCTCAGGTCAGGGAGCTCGTCGATGCCATCGGGAACGTCGCTCAGGACAGCGAGCAGCGTGCCGTCGGCGTTCGTCGCCGCGCGTCGGAAGTCGGGAAACGCGGTACGGGCGGTGCTGAACTCCACGGTGTCGATGAGTTGGCCCGACGCGACGTCGATCAGATCGAGGGCCCCGTCGCGAACGCCGACGACCCGCCCGTTCGCCACCCATTCGACATCTCGGTACGCCGTCCCCCACTGCAGGAAGCCATGAATCGGCCCCGCGGCGACCAGCGCCTGTTGGATGGCGCCGAGCGACTCCGGCGAGGGGTCTCGGTCATGGCCGGCGACGGCGAGGAGCAGCGCTCCCCGCGGATCGGTCGCTCCGAGACCGGTCGATGTCGCGAGAAGCCGGTCGGTCTCGGATGCGAAAAACTGCGCCTCTGCCGCAGCGCGGGCAGTTGCCTCGCGCCCGGAAGACTCCTCGGCGGAGACCAGCGCCGCTCGCGCATCGTCCGCACTGCGGTCCGCTGACTGTCGCTGCGCGAGGGCGACCGCACTGGCCACCACAGCCAGCACCGCCACGACCGCGACCCCCGCGAGCAGCCTTCTCGTGCGCCGCGCCGACCGGCGTACGCCCTCTTGGGTGGCGTCACGAGCCGTGATGCTCGCGGCGAGAAACTCGGTCTCGATCTCGGTCAACTCGGAGCGATGCTGTGACCACCACTCCTCGGCCGCCTCGAGACGGCCGCCGCGGTAGAGCTCCTCCTCGGCGCGACTGTTTCTTTCCCATTCATCGGCCGTGACCGTCAGCCGACGCAGAATGCGAAGCCCATCGCGGTCCTCTTCCAGCCAGGTCCCGAGCCGCGCCCACTGACGTAGGAGCTCCTCATGGGCGACCTCCACGGTTGGCTCGCGCGACTGCGGATCGACGTCGAAGGAGAGAAGCCGCGCCGCGCCGAACTGCATCAGGACACTGTCGAGCGTCGAACCGGTGCCCAACTCGCCTCGTAAGGCGCGGCGACGAGTGTCGTTCGTTGTCTCGCCCAGTGCCACGAGGCGGCCGAACATCCGTCGAATCGCGGTGCGCTCGTCGTGCCCCGCCTCGACGAACAAGTCTTCAGCTCGCCGACCGAGAGCACCCGCAACTCCGCCCAACTCGGAGTAGGCGGCCAGAGTCAGGACGCCACCGACTCGATGCTCGTAGAGCTCAGTAAGCGCGTACTGCAGCATCGGGAGAGCTCCCGGCTGATCAGCCACATCGGCCACGATGCGAGACACCAGCCCCGGTTCGAACTCGACTCCCACAGTCGCCGCGGGATCGATGATCGCGTGCTCGAGCTCGTCCGCCGCCAGGGGAAGAACCGCGACGGTCGCGTCCTTGACGAGCCGCCCGACGAGCTCATGTCGGAGGGGACGATCGTAGAAGTCGGCCCGCAAGGTCAACACGACTCGCAGGTGGGGCCGCTCCTCGGTGAGGGCCGCGGCGAGCGCATCCAGGAATCGTCCGGCCACAGCCGAGTCCGCGAGTGTGAACAACTCCTCGAACTGATCTATGACGACGACGATCTGCGCGTCCTCGGCGGGTACGACATGGCGGATGCCTCGGGCGATCCCCCGATCGCCGTCTCGAAGCACGCCCAGGAGATCCGCGGGACGGCTCACCGCAACTCGGAGTAACGCCGATTCCAGCTCCTCGAAGGGCGATGCGCCCGGCATCATCGTTGTGATGAACCATTCCTCCGATCCGGCGACCTCGCCGCTTCGAAGCGCGGGAAGAAGTCCGGCCCGGACTGCCGAGCTCTTCCCCGAACCCGAAGGGCCGACGACCGCAAGGAGTCGATGGCTGGAAATTCGTTCGATGAACTGATCGACCAGCCGCGCCCGTCCCGCGAAGTCGTCGACATCAGCTTCATCGAAGGCTCTGAGTCCCTTGTAGGGATTTCGTTCATCACTGATGAGCGCGGTCGAGATCCCGCGACGCACCGGCTCGACAATTGATCCGCTGACCGCGGAATCGAGGGCAGATACGAACTCTTCGATCGTTTGGTAGCGATCGTCAGGCCGCTTGGCCGTGGCCTTGCCGACAACGGCATCGAGTGCCGACGGCAGGTCGCTGCGGCTGTCGCGGAGCGGCGGAATCGGGTCGTGCAGTTGTCGCTGGAGCAGGGCTGCCTGGCTCGGTTCGTCGGGAAACGGCAGTCGCCCCGCGAGCGTCTCGTAGAGGACGACGCCGAGCCCATGGACATCAGCCGCCGGAGTCGCTGGCTCACGACGAAGCTGCTCGGGCGAGGCGTAGGCAGGAGAGCCGGCAGACAACGCAGCCGCTGGATCAGCGACCTCGTGCGCCTCCAGCGCGATCCCGAAGTCGGTCAGATACGCGTGACCAAGGTGGTCGAGAAGCACATTCGCGGGCTTGATGTCGCGGTGCACCACGCCGGCCCGATGAGCGGTCTCGAGACCACCGGCCACTTCCGTGATCATCTTCACCGTTCTTTCGAGCGCCCACGGGCCTGCGCTCAGCGAGGACTCGAGACTGCCCCCTCGCAGCAGCCGCATTACGAGATAGGCGCTATCCGGTTCGCGCCAGTAGTCGATGAGAGGGACAATGTGTGGGTGTTCGAGACGGGCGACGAGGTGTGCTTCAGCTTCGAAGCGGCGAACAAACTCGGGACGGTTCGCAAGCTCCGCCCGGATCTGCTTGATCGCGACCTCACGTCCGACTGAGGGTTGAAGGCCCCGGTAGACAATCGAGAACGCTCCCTCGCCCAAGCGCTCGGTCAGCTCGTAGCCGCGGAGGGCACGCGCGGCCGTGACCCGAAGACCGCTGTCATCGGAGAGAACTCGCCCCTCCAGTTCGGACATCGCATCGGAGGGCTCGAGGCCAAGATCGGTCGCCAGCCGTCGACGGAGTCGTTGGTACGCCTCGATCGCGTCGGCCTGACGGCCAGCGCGGTGGAGCGCAACCATGAGCTGTCTGGTTGGTCCCTCTCGATGAGGGTGAGAGGCGGCGAGAAGTTCGAGATCAGCGATCAGTGCACCATCGACATCATCGAGGCCAACCAACATCTCGGCGCGCCGCTCTTGGGCATCCACTCGCAGCTCGTCAAGTCGGCGCGCTTCGCCCTGCGCCCATGGCTCGTCCGCGAATTCGCCGAGAGCCGGCCCCCGCCACAGGTCGAGGGCAGTGTCGAGTTCCTCGATGGCCGAGCGATCATCGGCTCGACCTTGAGCCTGTCGCGCGGACTCGAGCAACTCCTCGAACAATCGAACATCAAGCCACACGGCGCCGGTTTCGAGTCGATATCCGTCGCCAACCCGCTCGATCGCGTCGGCACCCAGGGCCGAACGAAGTCGCGAGACCGCCGTCTGCAGACTCCGGACAGGGTTCTCCGGTAGCCCGTCGCCATCACCTGCGCCCCAGAGCGCGTCGACGAGCGACGCCTCAGAGACCTGGTCTCCGGAAGCCGCGCTCAGAACAGCAAGGAGTCGCCGAACGCCGGGGCGAAGTGGATCACCGCTGCTCTCAATCGTCACCGCGCCGAGAAGCCGGACGCGAACCCTCTTGGACGTCATGGCGACACAGTATGCGCGCGTGTTTCCAACGAGCTTCCACCAAATTGCCGCCGTATGCGCTGGTCAGAGCGCACGCCTCCGAGTTGACCCGGCCGCTACGATTCGTCGATGCCTGAATCATTGGTGACGGATCTCCATCTCTATCCGATCAAGTCGTGTCGGGGGACGCGGGTAGAACAGGCGACGCTGGCCGAAACCGGGCTCGAAGGCGACCGGATGTTCCAGGTCGTGGCGCCCGACTCGACTCCCCTGACGCAGCGGCAGCAACCGGCGATGGCGACCATCCGGCCGACACTGATCGACGGCGGACTCTTCATCGAGGCGGAGGGTGCCACGTCGATCGAGGTCGAACGCCCGATCGTCAACAACGTCACGGCCACGTCGCTCATCGGTGTGCCAGTCGAGGCCGCCGACGCAGGAGACGAGGCCGCCCGATGGTTCAGTGACCTCCTCGGCGAAGACTGCCGCCTCGTGGGCCTCACCGATGACTCCGATGCCCATCTGCCGTTCGGCGACATCAAGGTGCCGCTGAGCTGGGCCGACGCCGCTCAGGTGCTCGTCGCCAACACGGCGTCACTCGACTGGCTTGTCGAGCGAGCCGCCGAGCCGTTCACGATGAGTCGGTTCCGGCCCAACATCACCGTCGATGCCGGCCATGCCTGGGTTGAGGACACTTGGAGTGAGTTCACGGTGGGTTCGGCGACCGCTCGCATGCCTCTCCCCTGGCCTCGCTGTGCGATCCCCCAGATCGACCAGACAACCGGAGAACGCCACCCCGAACCAGCCCGCGTCCTCAAGGCTCATCGCTGGTGCTCATCGGTAACAGGAGCCGACCCGATGGTTCAGGCGATGCTCACGGGCAACGCACTCTTCGGTGTCGCCTGCTCACTCGGTCCGGTGGGTAGTCGCATCGGCGTGGGCGACGAGGTCATCGTCTCGGCCACCGCTGAGCCGATTCTTGCCGCACCGAGCTAGTTGAGACCCGGGAACTCACCCTCGTCGAGACCCGAGAGCGCATCCTCGAGGCCAGGCAATGACAACGGAGTCTTGGCCACCTTGGCCGGGCCCTTCTCGGTGACGCGCCCACCGCGCCGCTTCTTGCCCTTCTTGCCCTTGCCTCGCGCCTTCGGGTTGGCCTTCTTCGTGCCGAACCCGGCGAACTGCTTCATCATCTTGCGCATCTGACCGAACTGGTCGAGCAGCGCCTTGACCTCGTTGGGCTGCACGCCGGAACCAACGGCGATACGTGAGCGACGAGAACCGTCGATCAGGTCGGGTTCGACGCGCTCCGCGGGTGTCATCGAGTGGATGATGCCCTCGATGCGGGCAATCTGACGGTCGTCGATCTCGACGTCGCGAGCTTCTTTCGGCAGCCCGGGCATCATGCCCATGAGGTTGCCGAGCGGGCCCATCTTCTTGACCTGTTGCATCTGGTCGAGGAAGTCCTCGAGGGTGAACGTGCCCTCCAGAAGGCGAGCCGCCGCCTCCTCGGCCTCTTCGACCTCAAAGGCTTCTTCCGCCTTCTCGATCAGTGTCTCGACGTCGCCCATGCCGAGAATGCGGCTGGCCAGACGGTCAGGATGGAAGGTTTCGAAGTCTTCGAGCTTTTCGCCGGTCGATTGGAACGCGATTGGCTTGCCGACCACTTCCTTCACCGAGAGGGCGGCGCCGCCTCGGGCGTCGCCATCGATCTTGGTGAGGATGACACCGTCGAGGGCGAGCGTCTCGTTGAAAGCGTGGGCGACCGTGACGGCATCCTGACCGGTCATCGCATCGACAACGAGGAAGGTGTAGTCGGGGCTCACCGCGTCGGAGATCTGCCCGACCTGGGCCATGAGTTCTTCGTCGATCGCAAGCCGGCCGGCGGTATCCACGATCACGACATCGCGGCCCGTGCGAGTGGCCTCGGCAATGGCCTTGCTGGCGACATCGACCGGGTCGGTGGCCTCAGAGAAGACGGGGACGCCGACCTGGCCCCCGAGTGTGCGGAGCTGCTCGACAGCGGCCGGACGCTGGAGGTCGGCTCCGACGAGCAAGGGGTTACGCCCTTGCTTCTTGAACCACTGGGCGAGCTTTCCGGTGTTGGTGGTCTTACCGGCACCCTGGAGGCCGGCCATCAAGACGACCGTCGGCGGCTTCGAGGCGTAGGTGATCTTCATCGCCTCGCCGCCGAGACTCTCGGTCAGCTCCTCGAGCACGATCTTGACGATCTGCTGACCCGGGTTGAGGGCCTTCGACAGCTCCTCGCCTACAGAACGCTCCCGGATTCGATCCGTGAGGTTCTTGGCCACATCGAGATTGACGTCGGCTTCGAGCAGCGCCCGCCGAATCTCGCGCATGGCCTCGTCGACGTCGTCGGCGGAGAGCTTTCCCCGGCCGCGCAGGCCCTTGAAGATGCTGTCGAATCGATCGGTGAGCGTCTCGAACATGGTCGGGTCAGGCTAGCGGCGCGCCGACCCCGGGTGGCGCTCGGCGTGGCGGTAGCGTCGAAGTCGATGAACCTCACATCTCGACAGATGCTCATCCTTCTCGCTCTCATCGTCGGCTTCAGCGTGGCCGCCGTTCTCGTGAGCCAGGACGAGGCCGGCGGACCGGGCATCGATCGGGCCGTCTGGTGCGACGGCGCCGAACAGCTGTCTTCGCTGGGGCCACTCCTCCGCGGTGAGACCGCTGAAGCCACAGTCGAGCAACTCGATGCTGCGAAGGAGGCCCTTTTCGCGGTGGAGAACACGGCGCCCGTCTCGCTTCAGCTCGGCATCACCCGCTTGGCCGACTTCACGATCGTCGCCAAGCAGGCCCGAGGCACGACCGCCTGGCCCGACGCCTATGTCGCGGCTCGCGGCGATGTCGAAGCGGACGTGATCGACCAGGCTCTCGCCGACCTCGCCGCAGAGATGAGCAGCTGCGGCCACAGCCTCGGCTGAGCCTCAGGCGACATCGATGCGCTGGAGCCACACGGGCGCCGAGACGCCCTTCACCGACACCGGCCCGATCGGACTCGCCAGCAATCCGTCGCCCGCCCGGGCGCAGGCACCCATCACGTCGTCCGAGACCAGCAGTTCGCCCGGGCCGGCCAGAGCCGACACCCTCGCGGCGATGTTGATGGTCTGACCCACCAGGTCATCGCCCCGCTCTATCGCCTCGCCGTGGTGCAGCCCCATACGTACCGCGAGCGGGAATGATCCTTCTCGACGGGCGTCTTCAATGGCATGCATGAGTTCGACTGCTCCGGCCAGCCCAGCGTCGGCCGAGTCGAACCAGATCATCAGGCCATCGCCGAGTTCTTTCACCAGCCGCCCGGCAGAGTCGCGTTGCAGAACCGATCCGACAATCTCGGTCTGTCGATCGAGAAGGCCGACCGCGGCGGCGTCGCCCACCGAGTCGGTGTAGGCGGTGAACCCCACCAGGTCGGTGAAGAGCGCCGCGCCGGTGCAAGCCGCCTCCGAAACGGGATTCACGACGGCGTGACCTCGACTCGGCCGCTCACCGATGCCGCTCGCACGATGCAGTCGCAGTCCGCAGGGGTCTCCGCTTCGGCCACGGGCCCGTCGACTCGGCACGGCCGGCAGCCTTCGGGAAGATGCACCGAGATTCTGCCGCTCACCGTCTCGGCGTCGACATCGGAGGCGGTGTCGAGCCGCACTTCGATCCGACCGCTCACGCAGTGAGCCTCCACATCGCCGGTGACCCGACGCAGGTCGATCCGACCGCTCTTCGTCGCAACATCGGCACCCGCGCACGCGCCGATCTCCACTCGTCCAGACTTGTTACGCACTCGACACCGGCCGGCCACCGCACCGACCTGCACTCTCGCCGATGTCGTCCGAGCGTCGAGCGATGACGCCTCGGCGATCTCGATTCGCCCTGATTCGGTCACGACACTCGCCGCCCCGATGGACCCATCGATCTCCACTCGGCCCGATGTCGTGCCCACCACGACATCGGTTCCGACCGGAACCCGAATCGTCAGCCGGCTCCTTGCCTTGTCGACCGTGGTGCGCAGGCCATCGACCTCGACCCGGGCATCACCTTCGACCTCGATGTCGTCGCGCTGTTCGGCCACGACGTGCACGCGTTGCGAACCCGACGAGATCCGAACAGCTGCCACTCGATTCTCCCGTGCTCGACTGCGGCCGACCGTACGCGCCGGTTCGACTGGCAACAAGGGACTGTGGCGGGTGTCGCACCTACGCCATGGCGGGCCGCGATGCGCTCAGTCGAAGAGCGCGTCGACAAACTCGGTCGCGTCGAAGTCGACGAGATCGTTGATTCCCTCGCCGAGGCCGACGAGTTTCACGGGGACTCCGAGCTCAGAGTGAATGGCGATAACGATGCCACCCTTGGCCGAACCATCGAGCTTGGTGAGCACCACGCCGGTCACTGCGACCGTCTCGGCGAACGTGGCCGCTTGCGACATGCCGTTCTGGCCCGTAGTGGCATCGATGACCAGAAGCGTCTCGGTGACGGTTCCCGCACCCTTCTCGGCGACACGGCGAACCTTGGCAAGCTCCTCCATGAGGTTGGTCTTGTTCTGGAGTCGCCCGGCGGTGTCGGCCATGACGATCTCGGCGTTGCGAGCGTTGGCCCGCTCGACGGCGTCGAAAACGACGCTGCTGGGATCGGCGCCCTCGGCGCCGCGCACGATGTCGACGTCGCTGCGCTCGGCCCACATGGTGAGTTGCTCAGCCGCTGCGGCGCGGAAGGTGTCGCCGGCCGCGAGGACCAATGTCTTTCCCGCGGCTGTCTCTCGCGCCGCGAGCTTGCCGATCGTGGTGGTCTTGCCCACCCCATTGACGCCGACGAACAACCAGACGGCGGGGCCGGGTTCGCCGCCCGCCGCGAACACGTCGGTCGAGAGGGCCCGGTCGAAGCCCGAGAGCCGTTCGACGATCTCGGCCTTCACGAGGGCCGGCAGTTCTGCGGTGTCCTCGATGCCGTCGACCTCGACCTTCTCCCTCACCGCCTCGATGATCGAGGTGGACGTCGCCACGCCGACGTCGGCGCGAATCAGGGCTTCCTCGAGGTCGTCCCACGTGCCGGCACCGATGGCGCCGCCGGAGAACACCGAGCCGAGGTAGCCGCCGAGCGCCGATCGGGCGGTTGTGAGGCGCTCGCGAAACGAAGGTCGAGGGGCGTCCTCGACGACGGGCTCCGGTGTGGGAGCCGCCGGCTCGACCGCGGTAGGCGGGCGTTCCTCGATGACGAGGCCGTCGTTGCGCTCTCGGAGAAGGACGAATGCCGACGCGCCGATGATGGCAACTGCGGCTATGGCGATGATCACTGCGAACAACATCGCAGCGGATCCTACCGGCGGCCGGCGCGGCTACCGGGTGCTCAACTCGACCCGAGGCTCACCGCGGTGCGCAGACGCTCACCATCGCGGACGAACTCTATGTCGACGACATCATCGGGACGAAAGAGCTTCACTTCGGCCGAGAGCTCGTGCATCGAGCCGACGAGTTCGCCATCGAGAGCGACGATCAGATCGCCGGCCTGCAGGCCGGCCCGGGCGGCGGGAGCGCCCTCGACCACGGCGATCACGAGGGCGCCAACGGTGCCATCGGCCGGCGTCTCGCCGCTCACACCGAGATGAGCGAGCTCAAGCGATTCGCCGGCGACGATCCGTTCGGCGATCAGAAGGATCGTGTCGGAGGGCACGGCGAAGCCGACACCGACGTTGCCATTGCTGTTGCCGTCGGTGCGGATCTGCGTGTTCATGCCGATGACGAGACCGCTTCGATCGGCGAGGGCGCCACCGGAGTTACCGGGGTTGATAGGAGCATCGGTCTGGATCATCTCGACGTCGACCGGGTTGTTGGGATCGGAGCCCCCGAACTCGTTGATGCGATTCACCGCCGACACGATGCCCGCGGTGACCGACTGCTCGAGACCGAAGGGGCTTCCGATCGCCACGGCGAGTTGGCCGACCTCCACCGACGAAGTGGGGGCGAAGCTGGCGGCGACGAGGTTTGCCTCGGAGGGGTCGACCTGGACCACCGCGATGTCGCGGGCGGAGTCGCCGCCGACGACGATGCCGGAGACCCGGTTGCCATTGCCGAACTGCACCACGACCGCAGTGGCGTCGCCGATGACATGGTCGTTGGTGACGATGTAGCCGTTGTCGGCGTCCCACACGATGCCGGAGCCCTGGCCGACGTCGGTGCCGATCAACACGACCGACGGTGAGACCGCTTGGGCCACGTCGGCCACGGGTTCATCGGAGTCCTCGTCGACCAGCGGCAGTACGGGCTGGGACGGGACACTCTGCCCGGTATCGCCGGCCGGAGCGTTTGGCGTGGGCACATTGATCGGGACGGCCACGGCGGCGTCGTCGGTGATGGCCGAGCCGATCACGATGCCACCCGACACCAGTGAGGCGGCAACGAGGACAACGGCCAGTACACCTGCCGCCACCCACCAACGCGACCGTCGGGGACCGAAAGGCGAAGGCCCCTCGAATGACGTTGGGGGTGACGAGTTGGGTGGACCGGTTGGCGGCATGCCTTCACCGGGACGAGGGGGATGCGCAGTGGTCGGCGGATGCGACGGCTGGTGAGTGGGCGGCGTGGACGCCGCCGCAATACGCGGGGTGGGCGCGGCCCCCGGTAACCGTGGAGGCGGTGGGGGTATCGCCGCCCTCGACGGAGGGTGGGCGACCGGAGGCAGCGGCGCCGGCTCGAAACGGAGCGGGTCGCCCGCAGGGAGAGCAGCGCCCGACGAAGTGGGGGGGTCTTCGCCGGGCGAAGGGTCGATGGGGTTTCGATCCATGTGCAGAAGGTACGTGGTCTAGGTGAAAGGATTCGTAAGGACGGAAGAAAATCGAGGGAAAATGTTTCCCTCAAGCTCCTGTCGACCTCTACAACCCACTCCATGACTGCTTTCATCCTCAACATCACTTTTGAGTGTCTCGACCCACTCTCGCTGGGCCGGTTCTGGGCCGACCTGACGGGCTACACCGTCGACCCCGAGGCGAACGGCGACCGGGTCCGGCTGACGAAGCCCGACGACCGAGGCGTGCGCCACCTGCTCTTCGTTCGCGTCGACGCACCCCGCACCGATACACGAATTCACGTCGACCTGGCCGCTCGCGAGCCGGGCGCGGAGATCGAACGGCTCGTCGATGCGGGCGCGACACTCGTCGATTCGCGTCAGGCCGACGGTCTTCCCGCGTGGCGAGGTACCCCGGAGAAGCGCTGGGTGGTCCTACGCGACCCCGAAGGCAACGAGTTCTGTCTGGGCTGAGTCAGCCCCGTGGAAAGCGCAGCGTGAACCGCGATCCCACACCCACCTCGGAGTCGAGCTCGACGCGCCCGCCGTGCGCTTCGGCGATCTGACGGACGATCGTGAGGCCGAGTCCGGATCGGCCGGCTACTCGAGCCTCGTTCTTGTCGCCCCGCCAGAAGCGCTGAAACACGCGGAGCTGGTCCTCGGAATCGATACCGGGACCCTCATCGCTCACCGTGAGCGTGACCCATCGACCCTCGTCGGCCGCGGCCACGGTGACCGTCGAGCTCTCGGGTGCCAGTCGAACGGCGTTGGCCACCAGGTTGGCGGCGGCTCGGTGGATTGCCTGACCGTCACCGCGCACCGGCAGCGCGGTGGGAGAAACATCAGCGGCAAGGGTGAGACCGTTGGCCTCGGCTGCGGCGGAGAATTCTTCGACGAGGTCTTCCACCTCGCTCACGAGGTCGAGGTCCTCTCGTCGGGTTTGCCGCTTGCCATGCCGGGCATAGAGCAACAGGTCGTCGACGAGAGTGGACATGCGCTCGGCCGAACGTCCAACCACTTCGCCCACCGATCGAAGGTCGTCGATACTCGCGTCGGGATCGTCGAGCGCCACATCGATGTTGGTGCGGATGACCGCCAGAGGATTGCGGAGTTCGTGGCTCGCCTCGTGGATGAACTCTCGCTGCGACTCGAACGCATCGTCGATTCGTCCGAGCATCCCGTCGAAGGTGTCGGCGAGCTCCTTGAGCTCGTCTTCGGGACCATCGAGATCGATGCGGCGAGACAGGTCGGTCGCCTCGATGTCCTGAGCAACCGCAGTGATCCGGCCGACCGGGCGGAGCACCATTCCGGCGACGAACCAGCCGACAAAGAGGCTGCCAACGAACAGGAGTCCGAGCGCGCCGAACGCGTAGGTGCGGAGCTGATCCAACGCCTGCTCGTTGACCGCCTGTTCGAACAGGAGGAGGTAGTCCTGCACTTCAACCTCGACCGTCGCGACACTCGGCTGGCCCTGCTGATCGCGAAAGAAGGTGAGCCACTCCTCGGTACGAGAGACCTCTTGTCGTTCGAGGCTTCGAGCGACGCCGGCATAGATCCCGCCGACGACGACCGTCGCCAGTCCGAACAGCAGGACGGAGTAGAGAACGGTGAGCCGAAATCGGATCGACCCGGCCCAGCCGTGAAGCCGAGTGTCGGCCTCAGCCATCGGCCCGCTCGCCCGAGGCGATCATGCGGTAGCCGGAGCCGATCACCGTTTCGATCAGCTGCATCTCGTTGTCCTCGGAGAGCTTGCGGCGGAGCGTGCCGACGGTGACTCGAACGGTGTTGGTGAACGGGTCGGCGTGTTCGTCCCACACGTGTTCGAGCAAGTGTTCTTGCGAGAGCACTTCGTCGACGTGCGACATGAAATACCGCAGCAATGCGAACTCCTTCGCAGTGAGCTCGAGATCGCGACCCGCTCGGATGGCGCGGTGTCGGGTGTCGTCGAGCTCGACGTCGTGTACCGCCAACACGGATCCGGTCTTCGCCGCATCCCGCCGCAACAGCGACCGCACGCGGGCTGTGAGCTCGCCGAACGCGAACGGCTTCACGAGATAGTCGTCGGCGCCGTGATCGAGGCCGTCGATGCGGTCATCCACAGAATCGCGCGCGGTGAGCATCAGGACTCTGGGCGTCACGCCCTCCGGCGGGTCTTGCCGCAGCTGTTCGCAGACCTCGAGGCCGTCGATGTCGGGCATCGTGAGGTCGAGACATACGAGGTCGTAGGGGACGAGTTGTGCCTTTTCGAGTGCTGTCGCTCCGTCGTTGGCGATGTCGACGGCGTAGCCCTCACGGCGCAGCCCCCGAGCCACGGCGTCGGCCAACTCGACCTCGTCATCGACCACCAGAATTCGCATCGATGAGACGCTAGCTGTCGGCGTCTTTCGGTCGCGCTTATCGTGCGCCTGATTCACTGCACCATCCGCGCCGGCGACCTCTGCCAAGAGTTCAGTGTCTGCCACACTCTGCACCGCACCACAACCGAGCGAAAGCTCGTGTGAAGGAGTCAGGTTTGTCCGAAAATCCAGAGTTCCCTGAACCCAAGGCCTCTCCCGAGGGTGAACTGCCCTCGCTCGAGCGGACTCTCGTGGAACTCAGAAGGGTCATCGTCGGGCAAGAACGGCTCATGGAGCGGATGATCGTGGCGCTGGTCGCCGGCGGGCACTGCCTTCTCGAGGGGCCGCCGGGATTGGCCAAGACTCTGGCCGTGCGCACGCTTGCCGATACCACCGGCGGATCGTTTGCCCGAGTGCAGTTCACGCCCGATCTCTTGCCCGCCGACATTGTTGGCACCCGGATCTATCGAGCCTCATCGGAGCAGTTCGACGTCGAACTCGGTCCGGTCTTTGCCAACTTCGTGCTGGCCGACGAGATCAACCGGGCGCCGGCAAAGGTCCAATCGGCGCTGCTCGAAGTGATGGCGGAACATCAGGTCACGATCGGCGGGCAGACCCACAAGGTCCCCTCGCCGTTCCTCGTCCTGGCCACCCAGAATCCGATCGAGAACGAAGGCGTCTACGCGCTGCCCGAAGCGCAGCGCGACCGCTTCCTCATGAAGGTCGTGATCGACTACCCGACGCCCCAGGAGGAGCTCGAGATCGTTCGTCGGATGGGGGTCGACCCGCCGACCGCCTCCCAGGTGCTCACTCCCGAGCTGATCCTGGAGCTGCAGGCCGAGGCGAGCTGCGTGATGATCGACCAGGGCACTCTCGACTATGCGGTCAACCTCGTCATCGCCACGAGAGACCCGGCCAACCACGGGTTGCCCGATCTCGCCGGGATGATCGAGTACGGCGCAAGTCCCCGAGCCACCCTCGGACTCGTCGCCGCGGGTCGCGCCCTCGCTCTTCTACGCGGGCGCGACTATGTGGTGCCCCAAGACGTGTTCGACATTGCCCCGGACGTGCTCCGGCATCGGCTCGTGCTGTCCTACGAGGCCCTGGCCGCCGAGCTCACGATCGAACAGGTGCTGGTGCGCCTGCTCTCCACCATCCCTGCGCCGATCGTGTCGCCGACCACGCAGGATCCCGCGAGACTCGGCGATGCGGACTACCGACCCACGTGAGCGGCATCGACTCAGCCCGCACCCGCGAGGTGCTCCGTCGACTCGAACTCGACGTCACCCGCCGGCTCGACGGCTTGCTCCAGGGCGACTACCGCGGGTTGATTCCGGGCCTCGGTTCGGAGCCGGGCGAGGCCCGCGCCTACTCCCCTGGCGATGATGTTCGCCGGATGGACTGGAACGTGACCGCTCGGATGAGCGAGGCCCACGTCCGCGAATCGATCGCCGATCGCGAGCTCGAGACCACGGTGCTGGTCGACCTGGCACCGAGCCTCGACTTCGGCACGGTTCAGCACACCAAGGCCGAACTCGCGGTGGCTGCGGTGGCTGCGATCGGCCTACTGACCGATCGCACCGGCAATCGGCTCGGCGCAATCGTCAATGACGGCGCCGGAATTCGCGACATCAAGGCCGGCTCCGGGCGTCGCCATCTCCTCTCGGTACTGCACCGGCTGTCGACCACTGAGCCCCAACGCGGCGAGTCCTCGTTGACTGACGGCCTGCATCGCCTCGCCGGTCCCGGACATCGGGGCGGTCTCGCCGTCGTCGTCTCCGATCTACTCCGGCCCGGTTGGGTCGATCCGTTGCGGGCTGTCACGCTGCGTCACCAGACGCTGGTGATCGAAGTGGTCGACCCTCGAGAACTCGAGCTGCCCAACGTCGGCCTGATCGACCTCGTCGACGCCCGTACCGGCCGGACAGTCGAAGTCGACACCCGCAGCGCGAAGACGCGAGAACGCTTTGCCGAGGCGGGCCGTCTCCGTCTCGACGCCCACGCTCGCGGCGTGCGCTCGGCGCGAGCAGATCATCTCGTCCTGCGCACCGATCGCGACTGGGTTCTCGATCTCGCGAAGTTCGTCGACCAACGCCGAAGACGTCGCACATCGGCCAACGCAGTCGCATGAACCGAATCACGGACCTCGACTTCGACAACGGGCCGCGGCTATGGCTGCTACTCGCTGTCGCGCTCGCATTGCTCGTCTACGTGGCGGTGCAGCGACGTCGCGGCAAGTACGCCCTTCGATTTTCCGACACCTCGTTGCTCGACAGCGTCGCCCCGAACCGTCCTGGGTGGCGACGCCACGCGGTCGCGGTGTTGTTTCTCGCGTCGTCATCACTGATGATCATCTCGTTCGCCGGCCCCCACCGCTTCGAGGTGCCGTTCCGGGCGACCATCGTTCTCACGATCGACACCTCGCTGTCCATGAGCGCCAGCGATGTCTCGCCGAGCCGCTTCGAAGCGGCCAAGGCCGCGGCGAAAGACTTCCTCTCCGACGTCCCTGATTCGGTCGACGTCGCCCTCATCTCCTTCGACGAGTTCCCCGTCATCCAGGTGCCGCCCACCGCCAACCGCGGCGAGGTGGCGGCTGCGGTCGACGCGCTCGAGCTTGGCTTCTTCACCGCCACCGGCGATGCAATCGTCGCCAGTGTGTCGACCATCGTCGACACCGGACGCCCCGTCCGAGACGAGAACGGCGACCCCACCGCCGTGGTGGTCCTGCTGTCCGACGGCGAGCCGACCATCGGCCGCACGATTGACGAGGCGATCGCCGAGGCGGTCGACGCCGACGTGCAGATCAGCACCGTCGCCATCGGCACGCCCTTCGGCGAAGTCGAGATCGAGGACCCGCCCGGCACCTTCAATCTGCAGCCGGTGCCCGTCGATGAGCTGACGATGGAAACGGTCGCATTGGCGACCGGCGGGGAGTTCTTCACCACCACCTCGATGGTGGATCTGGCTGGGGTCTATCGCGATGTCGGTACGGCCCTCGGTGAGGAACCAGTCCGAAAGGATGTCGACGATTGGTTCGTCGGTATGGCGTTGGCGGGCATGGCGATCACCGCCGCTCTCAGCCTTGTCTGGTTCCAGCGGCTGCCCTAGTCGGCGGCGTCGTCCGTCCCGAGGTCCTTCTCGCGTCGCTCGAGTTCGGCCTCCCACTCCATCAGGCGTCGCTCCTTCGCGGCGTCCGACTCGGCATCAGGCGCGCTCGGGTGGGTCGACGCCCGCCAGTCGTCGCGATCCTCGGCTCCTCTGGGTCTACGTGGCTCGAAGCCGCGCTCCTGTTGCCACGAGCGGTTCGGGCCCGACCTTGCCGTGCCGGCATGAAAGCCTGCACCGATCGGGCGACCGACGGCCAGCCATGCAACCGAGCCGACCGGGCCCAGGAAAATGACGATCAGCACCCAGGTCATCTTCGGGAGATTACGGACGAGGATCTCGTCGGTCTGGATCACATCGAGCACGGCGTAGATCCATACACAGAACACGATGAGCCCGAACAGGCTTGGCACGAAGAGACGAATCACGCCCCGAGTGTGGCCTATTGCGACGGACGGCGCATTCGCGTCTCGTCCTTGCACGGATCTGACGGGAGCGGCTGGAAGTCGCCGGTCTCCGCGAATCCACAGCGCTCATAGAGCCGCTGGGCAGCGGCGTTGCCACGCATGACCCAGAGTTCGATCGTGTCGTTCTCCGCCCAGCCGACCACCACATCGACGAGCGCAGCACCGACGCCCCTGCCCCGAGCGGCGGGACTCGTCCACATCGACACAAGCTCGACTGCGTTGGTGCCGACCCGGTGTCCACCCACCAACCCAATCACCTCTTTGTCGTCGACGGCGAAGAACGTGGCGTGGTCGGTCCCGGCCGACCGCTCAGTCGCCAGCTCGACCCATCGCCGGTCCGAATTGCCCGACTCTGCTTCGTACGTACTTGCGAACGCAGAAGGCGTGTCCTTCAGCGCGGCCAGCCGCACCCGCTTCAGTAGTTCCGCATCATCGGGTCGAACCCGCCGCGTCGTGATCCCCATCTGCCCATGCTGCCCCACCAGCAACCCAGCCATCCTGAATTTGCAAAGATGCAGCGGGGGTCGGACTCCAGTTGCAGCGGCTACTTGGTGGAGCTGACGATCCACATGGCGAAGTATTGAGCGCCGCCGCCGTAGGCGTGGCCGAAGGCGGTGCGGGCGCCGTCGACCTGGTGTTCGCCGGCCTCGCCCATCACCTGTAGGGCCGATTCGGCGAAGCGGACCATGCCGGATGCGCCGATCGCGTTGGTCGACAACACCCCGCCCGACGCGTTGACCGGTAGGTCGCCGCCCACGAGGTTGGTGGAGCCGTCCTCGACCATTCGCCAACCCTGGGCCTTCTCGGCGAACCCGAGCGACTCGAGCCACATCGGTTCGTACCAGGAGAACGGGACATACATCTCGACAGCATCGATCTCCTTGCGGCGATCGTGGATGCCGGCCTGGGCGAACACGTCGTCGGCGCATTCCTCGCTGGCCTTGGGCGACACCATGTTGCGCCCGCCGTAGGAGTTCGACTCGGAGCGCATGGCCGTGCCCTTGATCCAGGCGACGGGACCGTCGTGGGCGTCGCCACCAGCCTCGTCGGTGAAGATCATCGCGCAAGCCCCGTCGGACGACGGACAGGTCTCGGAGTAGCGAATCGGGTCCCACAACATCGGCGCTTCCACGACCTGCTCGAAGGTCAGGTCGGGCTGGTGGAGGTGCGCGTAGGGGTTTTTCAACGCGTGCTGACGATCCTTGAACGCCACCATGCAGCCGATGAGATCGGGGGCGTCCGACATTGCCATGTAGCGGCGCATGATCGGCGAGAAGTAGCCACCGGCACCGGCGTTGACCGACGTCGTGAACGGCTGCGGCAACGAGAGTGCCCACATCGCATTCGATTCGGACTGCTTCTCCCAGGCGATCGTGAGCACTGTCTTGTGCACCCGACTCTGCACCATCGATGCCGCGACACACGCAGTCGATCCGCCGACGGAACCGGCCGTGTGCACCCGCATGATCGGCTTGCCCACACAACCCAGCGCTTCGGCCAGGTAGATCTCGGGCATCATCACGCCCTCGAAGAAGTCGGGCGCCTTGCCCATCACGACGGCGTCGATCTCGTCCCAGGTCTTGCCCGCCATCTCGAGCGCTCGATAGGCGGCCTCTCGCAGCAAGCCCGCCATCGACACGTCGCCGCGGGTGGATGCGTACTTGGTCTGACCGACACCGATGACGGCTGTTGTCTCCTTAGCCATGGGTCACTCCCCCTCCAGCACGGCAACCATGTTCTGTTGCAAGGCCGGTCCGGCCGTGGCGTGCACCACAGCGCGGTCGCCGTCGCCTCGGGCAATTCGTTCGAATGCCTCACCGAAGCGGATGTGTCCGGCGGCCATCATCGTGTGGGCCGACAGCGCCCCGCCTGACGGATTGATCGTCACGTCGTCGCCGAGACCGAGCGCCTCGGTGAGCACCGCTTCACTCGTCGTGAACGGTGCGTGCAGTTCGGCGAAGTCGATCTTGTCGTTGCCGACGCCGGCCTTTTCCGCCGCGATCTTCGCCGACATCGCCGTGGTGAGGTCGCGAACCCCCAGCGTGTGGGCATCAATGCGGTGATCGATGCCGCGGATCCAGACCGGCCGGTCACAGAGCTCGCGAGCCCGATCGCCGGCGGCGAGCACCATTGCGCATCCACCATCGGCCGAAGCCGGAATGTCGGACGGGCGCAGCGGATCAGCCAGATAGTCCTCGGCCAAGATCTCCTCCACCGACTTGGGCGTCTTCCGGATGGCGTTCGGGTTCGACGCTGCGTCAGCCCGGGAACGAGACGCGATCTCGGCCAGCCGCTGCTCGGAGACCTTGCCGGACTCGAGCAACATACGAGCGGCGATTCCCTCGATGGCGAACGCATCGGGCCACAACGGAGCCACGTAGTACGGGTCCATCTGGGTGGCAAGCACGTCTCGGAGCGAACCGGGCGACGACTTGCCGTAGGAGTAGACGAAGGCCGTGTCGATATCGCCGCACTGCAGCTTGACCCAGGCCTCGTAGAGCGCCCAGGCGCCGTCCTGCTCCACATGTGACTCACTGATCGGCGGGACCGGCCCGGTGCCGTCGATCGTCATGACGAACGAGAAGGCTTGGCCGGCAAGGAAGTCGGACGAACCCGAGCAGGTGAATCCCATGTCCTGCTGCGTGAGGCCGACCGCATCCTTCGCCTGGCCCATCAGCGGCACCATGAACTCGACTTCCGACTCGTTGGTGATCGCCGCTTCCTGGCGTTGGGCAAAGCTGACAATGGCAATGTCTCTCAAACCACTGTCTCTAAAACCACTGTCTCTCATTCGAGCTCTCCCTTCTGGCCGATGGTCTCGATGTCGGGGATGACTGCATCGGGTTCGCCTGTCGGCTCCCAACCGAGAATGTTGGTGGCCGACATCTCGAGTTCGTCATCGGGTTTCCACACTGCCCGCACCCGCGTGCCGAGCTTCACCGCCTCGGGTTCGCAGTTGACCACGAGTCCCATGAATCCGACCGATGCACCGTCGAGCACGATCCAGGCCGAGCAATACGGCGGCTCGAGATCCGGACGCGTCGCGATCGGCACTCTGGTGATGTTGAACGACTCGACATAGCCGGTGTCGGGCAACTCGACCGGACCTTCCGTCATGATTCCGGCAACCGGGCTGACGCCCCGAGGCGGTACGAAGACCTGGCCCGTCTTCGGGCAGCGCTCGGCAAGGATCTTCTTGTCCTTCATTCCTCGGAGGTAGGTCGAGAGCGCGGCGCCCGGCGTGTAGGTGTATTCGATCCGTATGGGCGTGCGCACGCTCTGCACCTGTTCGACGCCGCTGACAGAGTCGGGCAACGTGAGCGGCACGTCGAGGCCGGCGGGTCGAGAGGATGGATCGACCGGCATCAGGACTCCTGAGCGGGCACGAAGCCGGCAATATCGGCGATATGACCCTGGCGCTCGGAGCGCCACTGGATCTGCACCCGCATACCGGTGGCCATGTCGGCGGGCCCGTCGACAAAGACCGCATGAAGCAACGGTGTGTCGGCACCATCGAGGGTGACGAGCGCCCAGGCGACGTCGCGATCGAAGGGCTGCTGCGCGCGAGGCGGGCCGCCCCAACTCCACGACACCACGGTGCCGACCTGGCCGACCTCGACCAGCTCGCCGAGCGGCGACGCATCGATCGGGTCGTATTCCAGCGGCGGGCACATCACGGTCCCGTCGGCTCGCTTGACCCCGAGCACCACACCCTCCCGCAGCCCGGTGAGGAATGCCCCCACGACGGGCCCGGTGGTCCGGGTGAAGGGATACTCGAGCACGAGCGGTGCTTGCAGTACTTCTTCGGCCATGGCCGGGGAACCTAGCGGTCAGTCGCTCGGAGGTACTAGTCCTCGACGGCGCGGCGGAGAGCCGAGAGGCTCTCCATGGACTGGCGGGAGAAATCGGCGAGCCATCCGTCGCGCATCTCTCTCAACGGCTCCGCCTCGAGCGAGTAGCACTGTTGCTTCCCGCGGCGTTCGACACGGACCACATCGCATTCGCGAAGGACTCTCAGGTGGCGCGAGATCGCCGGTCGAGACACTCCGGGAAAGCGCCTCGCGATCTCGCCGGCGGGTACATCTCGTTGCTCCCTGAGCAAGCCCAGAATTTCGCGACGGGTCGGGTCGGCGATGGCGGTGTAGACGTCTCGCTCGCTCATCGATCAGCCGGATTCCACGATCGAACGCAGCGAGGCCAGGTGCTGGATGTTCCAGCCGTCCTCGTAGCCCTCGAGGGCGTCGGCCGCGTCCGCGCCGAGCCGCTCGAAGCCGTGGTGGAAGAGTTCGACGAGCGTGCCGTCGTAGAGGGCAGTGAGCCGGAAGGTCCAGAAGGTCGGCACCGTCCAGGCCCGATCCCCCGCCCACTGGCTCTCGAAGCTGATCTCGGCCTCGGGCTCCAGGACGAGCACCTCGCCGCCGTAGTCGGCCCGCTCACCGTCGATCTCGATACTCATGGCGACCGTGCCACCGATGTGGGGTTCGAACGTATGCACCTTGTGCCCCTGGTCGAGCCAGCCGCAGATCGCCTCCTCGTCGAGGAAGTGTCGCCAGACTCGGGACGGGGTGGCCTGGATGAAGATGCTGCGACGTACGTGAAGTGGTCCGATGGTGAGTGCCATACGAACACCCTACGTGTAACTAATACGTTACACAAGAGCCAGACACCTAAGCGTTAGCCTTTGCTTACCAATCCCGCTAGGGTCGTCTTCGTGACCGCAACCATCGACCGCGTCGCCAGCGCGCTGGGCGACCCCACTCGCCTCGCGATCCTCGGGAAACTTCGGACCGACGAGCGCACCGTCGGCGACATCGCCGCCGATTTCGCGATGACCCGGCCCGCGATCTCGCAGCACCTCCGCGTCCTCCGCGATGCCGAACTCGTCAGCGTTCGCGAGCAGGGCACCCGCAACTTCTATCGCACGCAGGTGGAAGGCCTCGAGGGTCTCCGGGGCTGGCTCGAAACGTTCTGGGACGAAGCGCTCGACCGTCTCAAGGAAGAAGCCGAGAAGGAGGCCCGGTCGTGACTGACCTCGTGATGCGGCGACGCATCGAAGCCCCTCGGGAGACGGTGTTCTCGTTCCTGGTGCAGCAGGAGAAGCTGCTGCGATGGATCGGTGTGAGTGCCGACATCAACCCTGAAGTGGGCGGCACCGTCCGTATCGATGTCGCCGGCGGTGACGTCATGGAGGGCCGCTACCTCGAGATCACGCCGCCCGAGCGCGTGTCGTTCACCTGGGGGTGGACAGGCAACGCCCACGTACCTCCAGGTTCGAGCGTCGCCACATTCGATCTGGTCGCCGACGGCTCGGCGACGCTGCTCACCATGACTCACTCAGGTCTGCCCGACGACCAGTGCGAAAACCACGCCGCTGGCTGGACCTACTTCCTGAAACGCCTTCGCTCCGCCACCACCGGCGGCGACCCGGGACCGGTCTCACCTGCCGACCTGGGAGCCACGACCCCGATCCTCGAGGAGGATTCATGACCGACTACGAGACAGCACGAGCAGAACTGCGGGCCGCGGAACTCGGCCTGATGCAACAGCGCGAAGAAGTGGCAGCGCTCAGACGGGGCCTCCCACCTGTCCCGGCCGAGACCGACTACGTCTTCGCGTCAACGAACGGTGATGTCCGCTTGAGCGAGCTGCTCACTCGCCCCGACCGATCGCTCGTGCTGTACCACTTCATGTACGGCAAGGCGCAGGAGAACCCGTGCCCGATGTGCTCCATGTGGGCCGACGGGTGGAACGCCGTCACTCAACACCTCGCTGACCGTCTCGACTTCGCCGTCGTCAGCGCGGCTCCCGTGGCTGACACGATGCAGCTGGCAGAGGCGCGCGGCTGGCACAACCTCCGTTGGCTCAGTGCGGCAGAGAACACCTTCAAAACCGACATCGGCGGCGAAGACGCCGACGGCAACCAGTCGCCGTTCCTCTCGGTGTGGGAGTTGGTCGAAGGCGTCCCGCACATGACCTACTCCGGAGGCGCCCACATCGAGGGCGAACACTGGCGTGGGGTCGACCTGCTCTCACCGGTGTGGCACTTCCAGGACCTCACGCGGCAAGGACGAGGCGATTGGTTCCCGAGCCTCGAATACACAACCTGACGGTCGAGAAGCTCAGCGGTCGAAGTCGCGGATCACCGTTCCCGGACGGTTTCCTGTGTGCATGCCGTCCTCGGCGATGACCTGACCGTTGACGAGCGTCGCCGCGTAGCCATCGCTCTTCACGATGAAGCGACCGGTCTCACCCGGAAAGTCGTAGACGTAGTCGGGGTACCGGGTGGCGAGTCGGTCGTAGTCGAAGACGTTGACGTCGGCGAAGTTGCCCACTTTCAGCGCGCCTCGCTCCTTGAGTCTGATGACCGACGCCGGCTGCGACGTGAGTCGACGGATCGCCTCGGGCAGTGTGAACGCACCTCGCTCGCGGGCCCAGTGGGCGAGGAAGAAGGTGGACGTGTCAGCGTCGCAGATCTGGCCGACGTGGGCGCCCGCATCACCGAGGCCTGGAGCCACGTGATCGAGCTGCAAGTAGTCGGCGAGGCTGTCCGCGGCCCGGTTGAAGAACCAGATGTTGTAGAGCTCACGACCCTCACTCTCGAGGAGACGATCGACGATGAGCTCGACCGGATGCACGCCGGCGGCTTCGGCCAACGCGGCAATCGAACCCTCGACATGACCCTCGACCTGATAGTCGGGCCGCTCGCCCAGCCCCAGGGGGTGGATGTGGGCGGGGTCGTACCAAGTCCCGGTCTCGATCCCCTCCTCGATCAGGACCGCCCGCTCGGCTCCATCCTGCAGGACGGCGAGGCGGGCTTCCATCGTTGGCAGCTCGGCGAGGCGCTGCCAGGCCGGAGAGAAGACCGGCATCAGCTGCCGCAGGCCGACGAGCACGCCGCCGGGCCGGGTCTGACAGATCGCCGACACTCGGCGCCCTCGGGCGTTCTGATCTTGGAAGTAGGCGTCTTGTCGCTCGACCATGGTCGAAGGAGCGTTGCCCACACCGCCGCTGAACAAGATGTCGGTGCCGGTGTCGGCCACAGCATCGAGGAGGCGGTATTCGAGTTCGCGACGGGTGCCCATGTCGAGCACACCCTGGAAGAGCCCGCCGCCGGCCGCCTGCATCGCCTCGGCAACGGCGACGTACTCCTCGATCGGGGCCCACGTGCCCGGCACGTGGCGCCCGTCGGGCACCTTGTGCAGCAGGATGCGAGAGGTCGAGAAGCCGACAGCACCATCGGCCACGGCCTGGCCGGCGATCTCACCCATCTCCGCCAGTTCGGCGTGGCTGGGCATCTCGTCGCCCAGAGATCGCTCGCCCATCACGTGGTAGCGCGCTGCGCAGTGGCCGACGAGCCCGACGATGTTCAGAGCCGGGTTCAGCTGCTCGACCGCATCGAGATATTCACCGTAGGTCGACCAGTTCCAGGGAAGCCCGCCGAGGATCGCCTCCTTGGGAATGTCTTCGACCGACTCCATCATCTCGGCCAGGTACTCGCGATTCTCCGGCTTCACGGGCGCAAAGGTGACGCCACAATTGCCGATCATCGCAGTGGTGATGCCGTGCCAGCTGGCCGACGTCATCATCGGGTCCCACCCGATCTGGGCGTCGAGGTGCGTGTGAAGATCCACGAAACCGGGCGTGACGTACTTTCCGCCGGCATCGATCTCGTTCACCGCGACGGCATCGCTGAGATCGCCGATCGCGGCCACGCGATCACCGTCGATCGCAACATCGGCCTTGATCGGCTCGGCGCCGGTGCCGTCGACGACCGTGCCGCCTCGGATGATCAGCTCATGTGACATTGGAGTCCCCCTTCGGCCCACGTTACGCCCACGTCGTCACCGACCGGAATTCAGGAATTCCAGCGCGGCCGCCAGGGCGACATCGGGTCGTTGCAACACCGAACCGTGAGCGGTGAGGGGGAGCACCTCGAGCCGGGCGTCGGCGAACCCACCGAGCGCACGACGACTGGACTCGAGGTTCGGGTCGAAGTCTCCCGTCGCGATCAGGGTGGGGGCGACGACCTTCTCGACGAACGGCATGAGATCGGGATGCTTCGTCGTGGCGAGCAGTGCGGCGCCGGCCGCGTCGCGATCGTCGTGATCGAACGCGCCGGCGATCTTCGGTGCTTCGGCGACGCCGGCCTCGGATCGGGCCGCCTTCGCAGCGACGCTCCCCTGCTTCTGCGCGTCCACATCAGCCGGATCAATGGCGAGATCGGACAGCACCAGTCGCGCCACGCGGTCGGGCTGACGTGCCGCCGTGACCAGCGCCACCCGCGCTCCCCAGGCCATTCCCCAGAGGTGGAACTGCTCGAACCCGTTCGACTGCGCCAGAGCGACGATGTCGTCGGCGAACTGCTCGAAAGTGTTCTCTTCAGGCGGGCCGGCCGCACTCCGCCCCGTACCTCGCACATCGTGGCGGATCACCGTGAAGTGATCGGCCAACGGACCGACGATGGTGTCCCACGAACGAAGCGTGCACCACGCCCCGTTGACGAGGACCAGGGCGGGACCGCCCCCCTCGACCTCCACATTCAGCTCGGGCACGTTCAGCTCGCCCGTCACGCCCTTGCGCTCCACTCGTCCCAGTGGACGATCCAGTCGAGCGGCTTGCGGGTGACGGGACCGAAATTGCCCATCGGGTAGCCGATGGGGATGAGGCAGAACGGTTCGACGTTGGCGGGCACGCCGAGCACCTCTTTCGCCTCGTCGCGTGGTTGCAACGGCAGCGTGGTCGGGCACGCGCCGAGACCCAACTCTCGCGCTGTGAGCAAGAGGTTCTGGACCTTCCCCCAGATCGACCCGCCGGCCGCCACGCCCCCGTGGAACGAATCGTTGTAGTCATCGAGCTTGAGACACGCGACGATGTGGACCGGGATGTGCTCCAAGTTGTGGAACTGCCACTCGAACGCCGTCTGTTTGTCGCTCTCCGGCAGCGGCCCGTAGGAGCCCGCGATGGCGCGGCGATTGAGCTCTGCCAACGCGAGTCGCTTCGCTGGGTCCTGGATCACCAGCCATCGATCGTGTTGCCGGTTGCTCGCGCTCGGGCCCTGGTTGGCGGAATCGAGCAATGTCTCGATCACGTCTCGCTCGACCGGATCAGGCTTGATGCGACGCATCGCTCGGCAGTTGTGGATGGCGGTCTGGAGTTCCATCCCTGCACCCTGTCAGACTCCGGCTCGTGAACGAACTCGACAGCAAGACGATCCTCATCACGGGGGCGGGGGCCGGCATCGGCAAGGCGTTCGCCGAAGGTTTCCTGGCCGAGGGCGCCAGCGTCGTTGCGGCGGACATCCGGGCCGACCGACTCGAGCCGCTCTCCGCCGCCGGCGCGATCACCGCGGTGGTCGATGTCGCGGACGACGCTCAGGTGCGCTCGATGATGGATCTGGCCATGACCGAGACGGGCCGCGTGGACGTGTTGTTCAACAACGCCGGCTACGGCAGCAAGACCGCCGTGGAGGATCTCACCGACGGCGAGTTCGAGAGGCTGGTCGCCGTCCACCTCTTCGGCTGTATCTACGGAATGCGAGCGGCCATCCCGATCATGCGGGCCCAGAACCACGGCCGAATCATCAATGTGGTGTCGCGTGCCGCCGAGAGCCCGGGGCCCAACAACTCGGCCTACGGCGCGGCGAAGGCCGCTATGTTCACCGCCAGTCGCAGCGCCGCCGCCGAAGTGGCCGACAGCGACATCCTCGTCAACATGCTGTTCCCCGGCATGACCAACACCTCGATCTGGGGCGTGGACATGCCGGGAATGCAGGACCCTGAGGAGGTGTACCCGACCGCCCGGATGCTCGCGACACTGCCGAGCGGAGGAGCGACGGGGAAGTGCTTCTATCGAGGCGAGGAATACGAGATGTTCGGCGACAACGCGGAGCTGATGGCGGCCGATCGCGCCGAGATCAAGGCGCGCCTGAACGCCAAGGGGTTGGGGTGACCGACTTCCAGGAGATCGTCGACTGGTGTTCCGGGGTCGGAACCCGACAGCTCTTGATTTCTCGCGACGGAGAGACCGTGCTCGAGGAGAACTGGGACGCGGATCCGGCAACGACGACCGACGTGGCGTCGCTGCAGAAGTGCTTCTCGAGCATCGTGCTCGGACAGCTCGTGACCGAAGGCGTGATGGCGCTCGACGCGCCCGTCTCGGACTATGTCGGTGCGGGGTGGTCGCAAACGACGGCCACACAAGAGGCCGCGATCACTATCCGCCACGTGGTCTCGATGCGCAGCGGCCTCAACGACGCATTCGAATACGACTCGGCCCCCGGCGCCGACTGGTACTACTGCAACAACGCCTACCACCAGGTCCGCAAGGCAATGGAGCTCGCCACCGGGCTCGAGTCAGAGCCGCTCTTCGCCCAGCGGTTGTGGGGCCCGCTGGGGATGAACTCGACGAGCTGGCAACTTCGCCCCGAGATGACCGACCCCCACGGGTGGGTGCTGTCAGGCGTTCACACGACAGCCCGCGACATGGCCCGTTTCGGCGAAGCCGTTCTCCGACGCGATTCCCGGCTCGGCTGCTCGGCCGAATTCCTGGACCTGATGTTGACGGGCACCGACACCAATCCGAGCTACGGCCTTCTCTGGTGGCTCTACGCCGGCACCTCGGCCGTCGTCCCCGGCCTTCGCAAAGGCCAGGAGTTCGACAAGAAGAAGGTCTTCGGCGGCGTCCAACTTGATCGCGGGATTTCGGCCTCGGCCCCGGCCGACTGCATTGCCGGCCACGGCGCCGGCAACCAACGCATCTACATCGTGCCGAGCCAGCGGCTCGTGGTCGCCAGGATCGCGACTCCGGGCGACATGAACGCGCCGACCGGCCCATTCGATGAAGAATTCTGGGCCCACATGCCCGAAGAGACGAGGAACCCAGGATGACGCTCGCCACCTCGATCCGGACCGGCGGCGGCTACCTCTCTACCTGAGGAAGAGGATCGCCGCGTCTTCGAGTTCTTGGGCCGACTGTTCGTAGGGGTTCCAGCCGTTCTTCCAGGCAATGAGCTCCGAGAACCAGATGTGTTCGAGCGAGCGGATGATCTTGTCGCGCCGCTGGGCTGGGAAATCGCCCGGAAAGGCGGACCGAAGCATGGCGCTGAACGCGACGTGGAGCGCCTGTTGGCTGGCAGCGCCATGGGGGCCCTCGGCCACCAGCCCGCCGATCAGCGCAGCACTGAGTCGGTGATTGTCGGCCATCCCCCGAGTGGTGCGACGAAGGATGTCGAGCACGCGCTCCAGCGTGGAGTCGCCCTCCGCGGGCCGACGAGCGATCGATGCCTCCAGCCCGGTCAACCATTCGGTCATCGACTCGGCGAGAAGGTGATCTTTCGAACTGAAGTAGTGGTACACGGTCCCCAACGCGACCTCGGCTCGATCGGCCACTTCGCGCATCTGCACGCCGTCGTAACCGCCCTCCGCGGCCAGGTCGAGCGCCGCCGCGACCACTCGATGGCGTCGCTCGGCCTGCTTCTCGGTGAGGGGCCGCGCCTCGGACATCTCGCGATGGTAGTTGTACGTTCTCGCTATGAGCGAAGCCCACATGAGAATCGATGCCGGACTGACGGGCGACCTCAGCAACGCCGCAGACCGGGCGAGGGACTTGGCCGACACCGGTCTCGACGGCATCTTCACCTTCGAGGGCAACAGCGATGTCTTCTTCCCGCTGGTGCACGCCACCGGACTCGACGTGGATCTCTACACCAACGTCGCCATTGCCTTCCCCCGCTCACCCATGCACCTCGCCTACCAGGCCTGGGACCTCCACCGAGCGAGCGGTGGACGGTTCGCTCTGGGGCTCGGTACGCAGATCAAGCCGCACATCGAGCGTCGCTATTCGGCGACATGGGGGAAACCGGTCGCTCGCATGGTGGAACTGATCCAGGTGCTCAATCGGATATGGGACAACTGGATCGATGGCACGAAGCTCGACCACCGCGGCGAGTTCTACCGTGCCGATCTCATGACCCCGATCTTCGTGCCGGCCGAGTTGCGTCACCCCCGTCCCGAGATCTGGGCGGGCGCACTCGGTCCACGGATGACCGAGGCAATGGCTGAGCACGCTGATGGCATCGTGATTCACCCCTTCAACACCGGGGCGTTCCTCCGCGAACGCACGATGCCGATGATCGAGGCCGGACTCGAAGCGGCGGGCAAGGACCGCGGCAACTTCACACTCAACGTCGGCTGCATCGCCAACCCCTGTCTCTCCGACGAGGAGTACGAGCGGGCCTCCACGGCCATGCGCTTCAACCTCGCGTTCTACGGCTCGACTCCCGCCTACCGGGTGACCCTCGATCACCACGGTCTCGGCGACCTCCAACCCAAGCTCAGAGAGGTGACGAAGTCAGGCGACTGGTCGACTCTCGGCGACCTCATCGACGACGACGTTCTCGATCTGCTTGCTGTCCGGGGCACGCCCGAGGAGTGCGCGGCTCGCCTCACCGAGGAGTATGGCGGCCTCGCCGACCGGCTCTCGCTGACGGTGTCTACGGCTTCCGACGAAGCCCTGGCAAGGATGATCGAGGCTCTCGACTAGTCGCTACAGACCCGGTCGAGGTTGCGGTGCAGGTTGATGATTCGACACTCCTCGCCCGACAACGTGAGATGGGTCAGCCCCGGAGAGTGGAGGCCGCGATGGGCCCGTTCGACATTGGCGATGTCCTGGTCGACCACCATCCCCATCGAGTAGGACCCGGCCTCGATCTCGGCGGTGACCGGATCTCGGCGAGGCGCCCCCGCCTCGACACGATCGAACGCCATCACGTCCATGAATCCGTCGTTGGGCGTTGCTCCAGGACGAGCCGCCACCACCTGGAGGAGATCACCGAAGATCAACACTGTGATGTTGGGGAACAGGTTGTATTGCTCCATCGTCATCATCTGCGTGGTGTCGAACCGAGAGAGGTCGACTCCCTCGGTCGCAAGGAAGTGAGCACGGATGAGCTCCGCCAAGACGTCGCGCAACGTCTCGCCGTCGCCGACCGGCGGGCACTCCCCGGCCGCCTCGGGATCGGAGATGCCCACTCGACCACCCATCACTTCTACGAACCCCTCCCAGATCTCCTGGTTCGAGGCACCGCCCCGAATCCGCGGCGAGGCAACCCCGTAGGGCTGGGTGAGTCGCCCGTGGCGCTCCCAGATGGTCTGCGGACTGTTGACGTCGTCCACCATCCGCAACATCTCGGGATGGATGCCCTGCACGTGGTAGGTCTCGCTGAACCCGTCGATGATCGTCTTCCAGTTGGCCTTCACCGGGATCGAGAGCAGCGCTTTGCAGCGGAAGTCGTCGACGTCGGCCCACCTCGCCTCCTCGGGCACCGGCGACAGAAAGTCGTGCAGCGGTTCGGCTTCGGCATCGGGATTCACGAACACCATCGGGCCCCAGGTGTCGACACTCGCTGGAATCAGAGGAAGCTCATCGTTGCGGAGCGAGCCGAAGCCCCTTCGCGACGGCACCTCACGGAGCCGACCCTCGAGGTCCCACGACCAACGGTGGAACGGACACCGGATCTCGGAGAGTCCCTGTTGATGCCCGTCGCAGAGCTCGCTTCCCCGATGAAGGCATGTGTTCTGAAACGCTCTGAGCTCACCGTCGGCTCCATGGACGACGAGTATCGAGAGGACGCCCACCTCGTAGACGAAGACGTCACCGGGGGCTTTCACATGGTCGAGTGAGCACGCCAGTTGCCACGTGGCCGGCCAGAGCTTGTCGGCCTCCACCGCGGCCCATCCAGAGTCGGTGTAGCGCGACGCCTCGACCTTGACGGGCGCGGCAACCGGGCCAACCGACACGATCGTCTCGCCGACGGGCGCATCGTCGGTGAACAGACCGTCGGCGAGCCCCTTGTTAGTCACGACGAGAAGATCTCGGCGAGCCGCTCCTTGGCCTTCTTGCCGTCGAGCGGGCGCCCCACGATGGCCTTCTTCGGGCCGACCACGACGGGCCGCTCGAGCAAGCGGTGGTAACGGTCGAGGACCTCGACTACGGCGTCGGCATTGCCGACGTAGTCGTCCTCGTTGAGCTCGAGCTTCTTGAACTGGCTGTCTTTGCGAACCAGCCGCTCGACCGGGTCCTCGAGCTTCTTGATGAGCGCTCTGAGAGCCTTCTCGTCAGGGAAGTCCTTCATGTAGCGGACCTCTTCGAAATCAACGCCCATCTCCGTGGCGACCGCCACGGCATTGGTCGAAGAGTTTCAATTGTGGTTGTGGTAAATCGTGAATTTGCTCATGAATAGATCTCCCGTAGTTCGTATTTCAGGATCTTCATTGTGGCGTTGCGGGGCAACGGACCGTCGTGGATCTCGAGCCGTTCCGGCGTCTTCTGGCGCATCAGGCCGGCCTCGGCGCACGCCGCGGTCATCTCGTCGAAAGTGAGATCGGGTTGACCCTCAGCGGTCTCGATCACCGCGCACACCATCTCGCCTCGCTCCGTGTCGGGGAGGCCGACGACCGCCGCGTTGCCCACCTGCGGGAGCGTGTAGAGCACGTCTTCCACCTCTTGGGCTGAGATGTTCTCGCCCTTGCGAATGATGATGTCCTTGACGCGACCGGTGAGCGACACGTGGCCATCGGCTCGCATCACGCCGAGGTCACCGGTCTTGAATCGGCCCTGATCGTCGAATGCCTCGGCCTCCAGCGATGCGTCGGTGTAGCCCTTGAAGAGCATCGGGCCGTTGACTCGGACCTCGCCTTCTTCGTCGGGTCGGGCCGGCGATCCGTCGGCCTTCACGATCGAGACCTCGCATCCCTGGATCGGAGCACCTTCGGTGTGGGCGAGCTGATCGTCGGAATCGGACGGTGAGCCCTGGCAAATCATCGGACATTCGGTCATCCCGTAGCCGTGGGCGATAGGGATGCCCATCTTCTCTTTGACCTCGAAAAAGATCTCCGGGGGCATCGGTGCGCCACCGCCCGCCATCGCCCGAAGTCTCGGCATGACGGGACCGTCGACCTTCTGATCTTCGGCGAGGAACATCTGGTAGAACGCGGTGGAGCCGCCGGCGATCGAAGCACCATTGGCCGAGAACGCCTCGACTGCGCCGGCAGGCGTGAACTTCTCGATCAACACGGCCGGGAAGCCGTTGACGAGCATCATGACGATGTAGTCGGGGCCGCCGATGTGGGCATACGGGAAGGCGATCGTTCCGACATCGGACTCATCGGCTTCGAGCGCGATGGCCAGGCCGGTACCCGCAGAGATCAACGTCCGGTCGGTGTGCTTCACCCCCTTCGGATCCGAGGTGGTTCCCGAGGTGTAGTAGAGCCAGCGGACCGCATCGCCGTCGCTCGGGGCGGGCGGCAGAGTGGCCGGATCACCGTGGGGCAACTCGTCGTAGCCGTTGAGAACGGTTGGCGGGTTGGGCAGGTCGGCGCTGACTTCGGTGGCCATGGCCCCGTAGTCGAAGCCGCCCCAGTCGCCCGGCGTGAAGACGAATTCGGCCGCGGTCTGTTGAATACAAAAGCCCACTTCGCGGTGGCGATAGATGTGGATGATCGGATTCTGGACGGCGCCGAGTCGCGAGAGGGCGAAGCTGAGGAGAATGGTCTCCATACGCGTCGGGAGGACCCACGTGACCGCAGTCCCCGCGCCGATGCCGAGTTCCTGAAGCCCCGCGGCGACTCGGTCCACCTCGTCCTTGACCTCACGGCACGTCATCGTGCGCCCGGCATCGTCGATCAAGAGCGGCAGATCAGGCGACAAATCGGCACGGCGCTCGAGTAGCTCAGGGAAGGTCGATGCGTCGAGGATCTTGTCCGTCATGTCGGCGAGACTACAGAAGAGAAGCAGAGCGCTGAAGTCCGCCGCTACGGTCCCGACATGGGCGTCTACCGAGAACAGATCCTGCCGCGCTACATCGACAAGGCGCTGGGCAATCCGGGCATCATGAAATTTCGACGGGAGGTGGCCGAGGGGCTCTCCGGAGATGTCGTCGAAATCGGCTTCGGGTCGGGTCTCAACATGGCCGAGTACCCGTCGGAGGTCACCAAGGTTTTCGCCGTCGAGCCTGCATCTGTCGGACGGAAACTGGCTGCTGATCGAGTGGCTGCCTCACCGATCGAGGTCGAGTACGTCGGGCTCGACGGCCGCAGCCTCCCCCTCGCCGACAACTCGTGCGACAGTGCGTTGTCGACCTTCACGCTGTGCACGATCCCCGACGAGGATGCCGCCCTCGCCGAGTTGGCCCGGGTCGTGAAGCCGGGCGGCCGCATCCACCTTCTCGAGCACGGCCAGTCGCGCGACCCTGGCGTGCACAAGTGGCAGAAGCGTCTCAACCCGATCCAGCGTCGGATCGGCGACGGATGCCACCTCGACCGAGACCATGTCGCCCACGTCGAAGCGGCCGGACTCGAAATCATCGAACAGCGCGAGTGGTACGCCAAGGGTCCGAAACCCATGGTCGCGTTCTACCTTTTGCGCACTCGTGTGCCCGACTCAGTGCCCGGCTGAGAGCGTGCCCGACGTGCGGGCGTGGAGGCGTTCGGCGTGGCGGTTGAGGCCGACCAGCTCCGCCTCGATGTCTCGGTCGGCGAACTTGGCGACCACGGCATCGAGAGCGGCCACTGCGGAGGTGTCCCAGATTCGAGCGGTGGTGAGATCGATCTCGACGCGTGAGACCTTGACGCTGTCGTAGTCGAATGCGTGCACCAGTTCGTTGGTCGACGCAAAGAAGAGTTCGCCGCTCACCGCGTAGAGACGCTCGACATTGTCGGGGTCGACGACGCTGGTCACCTTGACGACGCCGGAGACGTGGCGGGCGAAGAACACGGCCGACAGGACAACGCCGACACCCACGCCGTAGGCGAGGTTGTGCGTCAGCACCACGATGGCAACGGTCGCAACCATGACGGTCGTCTCGGTCCGCGGCGCCCGACGAAGGATCTTCGGCGCGATGCTGCGCCAGTTGAAGGTACCGACCGAGACCATGATCATCACGGCTACCAGCGCCGCCATCGGGATCTCGGCGACCAGGTCGCCCAGACCGAGGATCAGGATCAACAGGAAGACTCCCGAGGCGAGCGTCGACAGCCGTGTGCGACCGCCGGAGCGGTGGTTGATCATCGACTGGCCGATCATTGCGCAACCCGCCATTCCGCCGAGGAAGCCGGTGGCGACGTTGGCAATTCCTTGGCCGCGCGACTCGACGTTCTTGTCCGACTGCGTGTCGGTCATGTCGTCGAGCAGCTGGGCGGTGAGGAGTGACTCGAGGAGACCGACCAGGGCAAGGGTGATGGCGAACGGAAGGATGATGGTGAGCGTCTCGACGGTGAACGGCACATCCGGGAGCGAGAGGAACGGCAAGGCCGATGGCAACTCGCCCATGTCGCCCACCGTCGGGAGATCGATGTCGAGCGCCATCACACCGCCGGCGAGAACGACGATCGCGACAAGAGGCGATGGCACCGCGGTGGTGATGCGGGGCAGCCCGTAGATGATCACGAGGCCGAGGGCGACAACGAGCAGGTTCATTCCGAGCTGGCTGCGATCGGGCTCGTCGGAGAGGAGGATGTGGGGCACCTGCGCGAGGAAGATGAGAATCGCCAGCGCGTTGACGAAACCGACCATCACTGTGCGAGGCACGAAGCGCATCAAGGCACCCACACCGAGGTAACCGAACGCGACCTGGAGAATGCCGGCCAGGATCGTGGCCGCGAACAAGTACGCCACACCATGGTCCTCGACCAGGGGTACGACGACGAGAGCCATCGCGCCGGTGGCGGCCGAGATCATGCCGCTGCGACCGCCCGCGAGGGCGATGATGATCGCGATCGAGAAGGATGCGTAGAGGCCGACCTTCGGGTCGACACCCGCGATGATCGAGAAGGAGATCGCTTCGGGGATAAGGGCGAGAGCGACAACGAGGCCGGAGAGAAGCTCGACGCGAGGGTTGCGGAGCCAGGTCTCCCGGAACTTCTCGGAGCGCGAGAGGTCGGAGGTCATGGGGGAAGACAAGCGGTCGAGCGTACGCGGTTCCCGCGTTACCCCACTGTCGCTCTTGTCACACTCGCCGGACCCCACTTCTGCACGACGAGCTCAGGAACTACCTGGCGCATCTCGTCGGCCAGCCGAGCGAGTCCCGGCATCAGCTCGGGCTCGACCTGGCCGGCGTGGAGTAGCAGCCAGCGACCGAGGAACTCGAATGTGATCTTGCCCTCGGTTGACACCATCAGGTCGATCATTCTCGCGTCGAGCAGCTCCCGGGCGAACGCTCGATCCTCACCGATGACGTGGTAGCTGCGGTTGAACATCTCCGACTCGACATCGAGGTCGATACGGGTGGCAGTCGCAAACAGTTTCGAAACGAGGTTCTCCCGGCCAATGACCAGTCTCGGTGCGTTGATCGGGAGCGGAGCCATCGCTGCCGAACGGGTCGCCCCCTGATGACGGCGTCGAATCCGATCACTCGCCCGCCCCTCGCCGGTCCGCACCCGGCGCACGGTCGTCTCGCCCCGAGCCGTCTGGTTCACCGCGAAATCCGTCCAGGACCGAACGTCGAAGGCGTGCACTCTTGCGCCATCGCGCGCTTCGAGCGTGACCACTTGGCTCGCGGTCCAGCCCCGTCCGTCGCCGCTGGCCATATGGCGAAACGCGACCCGTGACAGGCCGAAGCCGTCCTCGGGGCGGTAGTGCATGCCTGAGGCGACTGCGGCCCGTCGGACCTGCCGGTTGCGGCCTCGATGGTGCAGCAGCGACCGGATCATCCACAACCCGACCACCATGCACACCGCAAGGAAGACCCAGGGGGTCCACCACTGTTCGCTCAGGTAGACGAGCAGGTCGTCGTCTGAGGATTCCTCGAATGGCTGGGCGGCAACCCGAAACACTGTCGCCGAAAACAAGATCATGGGCTCCCAATCGGCGGGAACCCATGACGGTTTGAGCTACGAGGACTAAACGGCTTCGGCGCCGCGTTCGCCGGTGCGAATGCGAGCAAGGGTCTCGACGGGGGTGACCCACACCTTGCCATCGCCGATCTTCTCGGTCTTGGCCGAAGTGATGACCGCATCGACGATCGCGTCGGCCTGGTCATCGTCGACCAGGACCTCGATGCGGGTCTTCGGCGTGAAGGTGACGCGGTATTCGGTGCCTCGATAGGTCTCGCTGTGGCCACCCTGGCGGCCGAAACCCTGGACCTCCGACACGGTCATGCCCTGCACCCCCACCTCGGCAAGGGCGGACTTCACGTCCTCGAGCTTGAAGGGCTTGATGACTGCGGTGATCAACTTCACGGGCACGCTCCTGCGCTTGACTGGTGATACAAACAGTACTCTGTATCAATCATCTGGCAAGTCTCTCGGTGCTATTCAGCAGTTTCCGTTCAGAAAGGTTGTTTATTGTACCATTACAATAAACAGGCTAGACTGACACCATGACACCGGCTGGAGTAGTGACCTACGTCGACCAGATCGGCATCGAGCGCCGCCTGACCATCCGACTGGAAGGCGACACTGCGATCCCCAGATTCGAGCAACTGCGGGCTCAGCTCTCGGTCATGGTGGCGGTCGGCCGGCTCGAACCCGGGGCGCGACTACCCACCGTGCGCGGAATGGCCGAGCAGCTCGACCTGGCGCCGGGCACCGTCGCCCGCACCTATCGCGAACTCGAGACCGATGGCATCGTCGAAGGCCGAGGCCGACTCGGTACCTTCGTCGTCGACGAACCGCCCCACTCCGAACCGATCCGTGAGCGCCGCGAACGCATCGCCGCCGCGGCCCAGCGATTCGTGTTCGAGGTCGGGCAACTCGGCGCGGATATCGATACCGCCCGTGATGCCGTCGAGCGGGCTTTCACGGAAAGAGCAGTGCCCGCCAGCGACGACTGACGGGCACCACCAACACCCCTGGAGGGGAGGCGAGTAGAGGTACTGACTCGCCTTCAGCCCGATCGGTTACATCGACTCAGGAAGGAATGTCACGGAACGGAATGCCCTTGTCCGGTCGCGGTTCCTGCGGAAGTCCGAGCACACTCTCACCGATGATGTTGCGCTGCACCTCGTCGGTACCGCCACCGATGCGACTCATCCATTGGCCGAGGAACGAGAAGTTCTGCCAGAAGCCGCCCATCCGGGCGTCGTCGTCGTACAACGTTGCCGCTGCCCCCATGATCTCCATGGTGAGGTTGCCCATCAGTTCGAGACGTTGGCTATTGGCCAGCTTCAACACCGAGCTCTCGGGTCCGGGCAACTCGCCGCGCGACGCCGCTGTGCGCACCCGAAAGCCGAGAAACCGGATGGTCTCGGCGATCGAGTACAGCCTGACGAGTTCTTGTCGGATGACCGGGTCGCCGGCCACGCCATAGGAGCGGGCCAACTCGAAGACCTCGGACATCATCCCCGACTGGCCGCCGATGCCGGTGCGCTCGTTCGTGAGCGTGCTGAGGATCGGCCCCCAACCGGCGTTGATATCGCCGATGACATTGTCGATCGGCACTCTCACATCGTCGAGGAACACCTCGTTGAACTCCGAACGGCCCGTCGGCTGCTTCAGCGGGCGAATGTCGATGCCCGGAGATGACATGTCGACAACGAGGTAGGTGATCCCTCGATGCTTCGGCTGGTCGACGTCGGTGCGCACGAGAAGCATGCCGTGGGCCGACTCTCGGGCGTTGCTCGTCCAGACCTTCTGACCGTTCACCACGATCTCATCACCGTCGACAACGCCCGACGTACGCAGGCCGGCGAGATCGGACCCGGCTCCCGGCTCGGAGAAGAGCTGGCACCACGTCTCCTCGCCGGTGAGCATCGGAGAGAGATAGCGCGACTTCTGGGCCTCGGTGCCGTGCACGATGATCGTGGGGCCGGCCATGCCGATCGACTGCGCGAACTGACCCTGAGGCAGGTCGTAACGGCTCTCCTCTTCCGCGAAGATTCCCGCGAAGTGACTCGTGAGTCCACGTCCTCCGAACTCGACCGGCCAGGTGAGTCCGGCCCACCCGGCGTCGAACTTCGTCCGCTGCCAGTGGCGGCAGCGATCCCCGTACTCCCGTTCCTCTTCAGGGCTGCGGACCTTCGCCCAGAAGCTCTGACCGAGATCGGCCTTTTGGGGCTTCAGTGAAGCGTGCGCGGCGAGGAACTCGTTGCACTCCGCGCGCCACGAAGCCTCTTCGATCGTGTCGTCGAAGTCCATCAGGCGATCGTCAGGCCTGAGCGCCGTGGACGGGTTGCGGGTCGCGCTCCCCGGCGATCGACCGACGAGCCAACTCGCCCGCCTCGCTCACCGACATCCGACGATCGCCGACCGACTCGATCGGGCCCTTCTGCCACCCATCGCAGACGTTGAGTTGGCCGGCGGTGTTCTCGAAGGTGCGCCCGGTGATGTCGCAGTCGGCGCTCCCCAGCCACACAACGAGGGGCGAGACGTTCTCGGGCGCCTTCTCGTCGAAACCGTCGGGCACGTCGGCGCTGTAGAACACGCCCTCGGTCATCCGCGTGCGGGCGTCGGGCGCAATGGCGTTGCAGCGCACGCCGTACCGGCCCCACTCCGCCGCCTGCTGCACCGTCAAAAGGGCGATGCCCGCCTTGGCTGTGGCGTAGTTGCCCTGGCCGATCGATCCGGCGAGTCCGGCCCCCGACGAGGTGTTGACCACACGAGCATCGATCTCGTTTCCGGCCTTGGATTGATCACGCCAGTACTCGATGGCATGGCGAGCCGGTGCGAAGTGACCCTTCAGATGCACCCGGGTGACCGAGTCCCATTCGTCCTCGGACATCCCGGCCAACATCCGGTCGCGGAGAAAACCCGCATTGCACACGAGCGTGTCGAGACGACCGAAGCTGTCGATCGCCTGCTGCACCATCCCTTGGGCCTGGCCCCAGTCGGCGACGTCGGCCGCGTTGGCCACCGCCTCGCCGCCCGCTGCGGTGATCTCCTCGACCACCTCGTTGGCGGCATCACTGGTGCCGGCGCTGCCATCGCGTTCGACTCCGAGGTCGTTCACGACGACCTTGGCCCCTTCCGCGGCGAACGCCAGTGCGTGGGCGCGCCCGAGACCGCGGGCGGCCCCGGTCACGATGACGACGCGGCCGTCGGATGATCCACCGTCGTTTGAGGACAAGGAAGCTCCTAAGAGAACTGAGGTTGCAGCTCGGACGAGACGATCCACATCGCGAAGTACTGCGCGGCCCCGCCGTAGGCATGGCCCAGCGCGACCTTCGCGCCGTCGACTTGATAGTCGCCGGCCGTGCCGCGTACCTGATTGGCCGCCTCGAGGCACCGGATCATGCCGGAAGCACCGATCGGGTTCGACGACAGCACGCCTCCCGAGCAGTTGACCGGGAAGTCGCCGTCGAGCGCGGTCGCACCTTCGTCGGTCATCTTCCAGCCCTCGCCCTCCTCGGCGATCAGGTGACCTTCGAGCCACATCGGCTCGTACCAACTGAACGGCACGTAGAGCTCGGCCACGTCGATCTGCTTGCGCGGATTGGTGATGCCGACCTTGTCGTAGAGCGCTTGCGCGCAATCCAGACCGGCCTGAATGCGAATGGTGTCGCGGCCGGGGAACGTCGAGAACTCGGTGCGCTTCGCGTGGCCCAACACCCAAGCCGGCTTATTGGGCGATCGGCTCACTTTGTCCTCGCTGGTGAGGACCATCGCGGCCGCGCCATCGGAGGAGGGGCACGACTCGAGGAAGTGCAGCGGGTCCCACAACATGGGGGACTCCTTCACCTTCTCGATGCTGATGTCGTCCAGATGCAGGTGGGCGTAGGGGTTCTTCAGAGCGTTCTGACGATCCTTCACCGCGACCTGCCAGCCGATGTGCTCCGGGGCCTTCGAGCGGCGGATGTACTCACGAATCCAGGGGGCGAACGTGCCGCCCGCTCCCTGACCGCCGGAGCGACCGCCCGACAGCGCCCAGGTGGCGTTGCCTTCCGACTGCTTCTCGTAGGTGACGGTGAGCACAGTGTCGTATCGACCGCTCTCCACGAGCACCGCCGCCGAGATCGCGGTGGATGCACCGACCGACCCGGCCGTGTGGACCCGGTGGATCGGCTTGCCAACGGCTCCCAGAGCATCGGCCAGCGACAGCTCCGGCATGATCACGCCCTCGAGCGCGTCCGGTGCCTTGCCGATCACGATGGCATCGACATCCGCGAAGCTGAGGTTCGCATCCTCGAGTGCTCGCAGGGCGGCCTCGCGAACGAGACCATCGAGCGACAGTTCGTCACGACGTCGTTTGTACTTGGTCTGGCCGATACCGACCACTGCGCACGGACGAGCCATGTCAGGAACCTCCCTCTTCGAGCACTACGACAAGATTTTGTTGGAGCCCGGCCCCGGAGGCGGCATGACCGACCCCCCGTGATGCCTCGCCCGCTTGGATTCGCTTTGTCACTTCGATGATCCGGGTGAGTCCCGTCGCCATCACGGGGTCGCCGCAGAGCGGGCCGCCCGAGGGGTTGACGACGGTGTCGTCGCCGAGCCCGAGAGCGTCACGCAGAATGATCTCCTCGTGGGCGTGAGTGGTGTGGAGTTCGGCCACGTCGACCGGTCCGTCGCTCACGCCGGCGCCGTTGGCGGCCAAGCGAGTCGACTCCGAGTCGGTGAGATCGCGGAGCCCTGCATGGTGTGACTCGATCCGGTGATCGAGGCCGGTGATCCAGACAGGATTGTCGCTGAGCTCGAGCGCCCGATCGCGACGGGCAATGAGAATCGCCGCCGCACCATCGGCTTTCGGTGACACGTCGTGGGCCCGAAGCGGAGCCATGTCGTAGGGCTCGGCCAGAAGCGCTTCGGCACTGACGGATCCCTTCACCTGCGCGTTGGGGTTGGACGCGCCGGCGGCGCGGCTGCGAGCCACGACATCGGCGATGTCGGCCTCGCTGGCCTTGCCCGAATCGATCAGCGCGCGGGCCTGGATACCGGCAAGGGCATCGGGGTCGAGTCCGAGCGGCGCGACCACGTACGGATCGGCCTGCAGGTGGAAGACCTCACGAGCGTTGCACGGCGAGGACTTCCCGGATCCCACCACCATCGCGACATCGATGTCGCCCATCTGCAATCGCAACCAGGCCTCGAACAACGCCCATGCGCCGTCCATCTCGACGTGGGATTCGTAGACCGGAGGCCACGCCCCCATCCCGTCGACGTTCGCCACGAAGGCAAACGGCATGCCCGACAGATAGTCGCAGCTTCCGGCAATGGTGAAGCCGACGTCGCTGCGCTCGATGGCCGCGTCGCTCAGCAACTTGTTGACGCACTCCATGATGAGCACGACCTCGGGACCGTCGAAGCGAGCATGAGCTGCGGTCTGAGCCACGCCGATGATCGCAATGTCGTCCTCTTGTGGTTCGAACGCCATTAGAAGTTGTGCTCCTTCACCAGTTCGGGGTCGACATCGGGTTCGCCGGTGCGCTCCCATCGTTCGTAGACGCCCTCGTTGAGGCCGTAGCCACGGTTGTCCTCGTCGTCGAACGAGATCGAATCTCGCCATACGATCTGCAGTCGAAGACCCACCTTGAATTCATCGATCGGGATGTCGCGGATGTCGACACCGCCGATCGTGGTGTCGGCTCCATCGAGCAGGACCGAGCACCGGATGTAAGGCTCGGTCTCGGTCTGGCCGTGATACTGGATCGGGGTGATCTCCGTGAACGACGTGACGGTGCCCTTGCCGGCGACCTCGACATCGTCGGCATCGGTCATCGCCACACGGTTCGTGGCGTCGTAGCCGCGACTGGGGACGTGGACCTTGCCATCGGCCGGACTCCGCTGGCCGATGATCTTCTTGTCGAGCAAACCCTCGAGGAACCGCTTGCGGTGCGGCTGGAGCGGCTCGCGGATCCGAACGCCGATGACATGTTCGGTGATCCCGACCGGCTCGGCGTCGGCCTCCACCGTCGGCGCCTCGGGCGCTTGGTCACCGGGAACGAAGTGCACGTCAGTGACGGCGCCGAGTCGCTCGGCGTTGTAGCGGACGACCACTCGCATTCCCGTGGACATCGCGTCGATGGATCCGGCGTCGACGGCGTGGAGCAGGGTCGTGTCGGCCCCATCGAGCTTGATCTGCGCAAAGGCGAACGGGTGCTCGAACGGGTGCTTCGATGTCGGTTGCGCCACCCAGGTCCAGCCCTCGACGACGCCGGCAGGGCCGACTTCGACGAGGTTCTCAGGTCCAACCGTCGATCCGTCGGAAGGGTCGTACTCGACGGGAGGACAGATGACTCGGTCGCCAACTCGCGTCCCGAGTATGCGCCCGTCGCGCAGACCGGTGAGGAACGGACCGATGATCGGTCCGGTCGTGCGGGTATAGGGGAATTCGAGGGTGAAGTCGATATCCGGAATAGATCGATCTGGTGCTTGGGCCATACGCGGCCGAGTTCACCACACTCAGCCGGTCAGGCTCAAGATGGCCGCATCGATGCAGCCCGCCGAGCGATCGCCTCTCCGTCGAGCATGATCGTTCCCTCGGCCGCTTCGGCCGGCCAGCGCACGTCGAGTTCGATCGGTCCCGCGGCCTGATGGCCATCGAGAGGGAGGGGCCAGGCCCACCACTCGGTGGTCTCCACGTGACGAACCGGTCGGCGCCGGTCGTTGCGATCTTCGACCACCTTGCGGGTGCCCAGACGCACGAGCGCCCCGGGAGCCGGCACGTCGGAACGCCAACGGAAGCTCCCCTGTCGATTCGAAAGTCGGGTGCCATCGGGGTAGGCGAGGTCGATGGTGATCACCTCGGGTACGAGCCGATGTTCGGCTCCCACGCCGGGGCTCAGGTACTCGATCGATTCCCAGACCGGCGGGAGTACCCAGTCACTCAGCGACGCCACCGTCAGGGTGAGCCCGAACCCGTCGGGGCCGGCGACGAGCGCTTCGAGCGTGATCTCGGCCGTCTGGCTTCGCGCGATCATCTGCGGAGCGTGGTTCGGAAGCGGGATCCGGGCGACGGAGGCATCCATCTCGGGTCCCCACCAGGAGTAGTGCTTGCGATCGCGACGGTCGAGTGCCGAGATCAGATTCTCGACCTCGGAACGATCGAGGCTGGCGGCGCCCAGTTCGACGAGTCGTCGTATGTCGCCGAGGCGAACGCCAAGGTGACGAAGAACGGTGGCCGCGCCCGACCGCGGATCGTTGAGGCAACCGAGGAGAAGGTCGAACGACGACCGTCGGTCGCCTCCCGAGAGCGACTTCCCGTGAAGGGCGAGTTCGGCGCGGGGACTGACCGGTGGATCGAGATGGCCTTCTTCGACCGGTTCGAAACGATGACCGCGGATCGCCACGATCGCCCGCTCGAGTCGAGCCGTGTCCAGCGCAAACAGATCGCAGAGCTCGGCCATGTCGCCGGACGCGGTGGCGACCGCTCCGAAGAGCAGATATTCGGTTCCACATCGTTCGTCGCCCATGGCGCCCGCAGTACCCAACGCCACATCGAGCGCCATGCGAGCACCGGCGTCCAGCTCCTGCCCGGTCATCGACAAAACGGTACGCGGGACCAGGGCATGAACGCCTGAGTCGTTCGGATCAACCAGCCTCGACAAACGGCGCAGTTTCGGCGTTTGTGACCGTTTTGAGGGCTTCAGGAGCGATCGGGAAACACGAGTCGGGCGTGCCCGCGGCGCCATACACGATGTCGTGGTCGAGAAGGGCCGGATCGAGATAGGTCGGAAGCGGCGACGGATGACCAAAGGGAGGAGTGCCACCAATCGAGAAGCCGGTCGCCTCCCTCGCGGTCTGCGCATCCGACATGACCGTCGAACCGCCCAACAGCGCACCAAGGAGATCGAGATCGATTCGGTTGTGTCCGGCGGTCAACGCGAGCGCGGGGCCGTCGGGCCCCACGACCACCAGCGACTTGACGATCTGGCTGACTTCGCATCCGACGGCGATGGCCGCGTCGGCCGCGGTTCGTGTGCCCTCCGGATAGCGCACGGGATCGACGGCAATGCCGGCTGCGGCAGCCGCAGCGAGAAATCGGTCGTAGGCCTCGGACTTCGACACCGTCACTCCTCGCCGGCGAGCCACGTGCCGTGGAAACCGAATGGCACTCGTTGGGGAAGCTCAACGGTTGCGACCGGACCCGCGCTCACGTCAGTCGCGTCGAGCACCGCGAGAGCAGAGCTGTCGGTCGCCTTGTCCCACACATAGGTGAGTAGCCAACCTTCGCCTTCACCACTCGAATCAGACTCGGGCACAAAGGTCACCTCGTTCGGCTGCACCGCCGGGCCGGGGGTCCAACGATCGAGGACACCCGATGCGACGTCGAACGCGCTGATGCCATTGAACTCCAGATTATTGAATTCGAGATTGCCCTCGGCCGTGTCGTTTGTCTCGACGAGCCATGCCACCGAGTGCTCACGCCCCGTGAATCGGTCATCGATCTCGGGAAGATCGAGTGGAATCTCGCTCAGTCGTGTCGCCGACCAAGTGAGCTCGGCCCCTCCGGTGTCGATTTCCCATCGAGTGAGAAACGACAGCGAGTCGTTGAGGTCGCTGCCTTCGTCGAACATCGAGTTCATGCGGGACACGTCGAGCACGACCCGGTCGCCGTCGCGAAACGCGTTCGTGCCGTGGAACACGTAGCCGTTCTCGATCTCGACCCAGCGAATCTCGTCGCCCGTGCCGCCGAGAGGCATCACGCCAACTCGGGAGCCGTAGTCGCCGTCCCAGGCAAACGGATTGATCGCGCCGGCGGCGGCCGCGCCGAGATCGAAGAGCACGGGGAGTTCCCAGAAGATGACGTCGCGGTCGGTGATCGCGAAGTCGTGCACCATCGTGCCGGCGTCGACCGGGATGTCGGTGCGGTGGATCAACTCTTGACCGTCGGCCGAGGCCACGTAGTAGGTGAGGTAGGGCGGCGTGAACCCGTAGCCGAAGAAGTGCAGAAAGCCCGTGGCGGGATCCCGCTTCGGGTGTGCGGTGACGTTGCCGCCGAGTGAGAACTCGTCACCGGACAAGTCGGTTGCCCCAATGGTGGAGAGATCGATCGGGTCGATCTCGTAGGGCCAGCCGACTTCGCCCAGGGCCAACAGCCGCCCCCCGTGGGCAAAGACGCTCACGTTCGCCTGCGTCTCCTCGAAGCCGGGAATACCCTCGAAATCGCCGAACTCTCGGCCGTCGGCATACATCGGCGTGCCGATGTAGCGGTTGCCGTACCAGGCGGCCTTGCCCTTCTCGAACCGGACGCCGTGGACCATTCCGTCGCCGAAGAACCAGTGCGGCGAATTCCCGGTCGACGGGTTCGAACCGTTGCGGGTGTAGAGGCCATGCAGCGACGACGGCAACGATCCGCGCACAACGAGTTCGGTGGCCTCGATCTCCTCACTGACGGGCCCGAAGCCACCTTGAAGCCAGTAGGGAACACTCGGGTCATAGGGAAGCGTTGTCGGAGGAAGCGTTGTCGGAGGAAGCGTTGTCGAGGGAAGCGTTGTCGGAGAAAGCGTGGTCGTCGGGTTGAGGGCGCCTCCGTCATCGCCACACGCCCCGAGCAGCACTGCGCCCCCGGCAAACGCGCCACGGCGCAGGAATGTGCGTCGATCCACTATCGGCGGCCGCGAACCAGCCGACCCGGGCGAGCGCCGGTGTCGGCCCCCTCACGTCGTGTGACCTCTCCGGCCACGATCGTCGCGACGTAGCCCTCGGCGGTCTGGATGAGCCGCCGCCCACCGGCCGGCAGGTCGTAGACCAATTCCGGTGTCCGGAGGTTGAGTCGCTCGTGGTCGATCACGTTCACGTCGGCTCGTTTGCCGACTTCCAGTGTGCCGCGATCGGTCATCCCGAAGAGCGCCGCGGTGTCCTTGGTCTGCTTGCGGACGACCCATTCGAGCGGAAGCTGTTCGCCGCGTGAGCGATCTCGCGTCCAGTGGGCGATCATCGTCGTCGGGAGCGACGCGTCGCAGATGAGTCCGCAGTGGGCTCCACCATCACCGAGCCCGACGACAGCCTGAGGATGGGTCAGCTGTTCACGAATGACGTCGTGGTTGCCTTCGACGTAGTTGTAGAGCGGCAGCATCAGCAAGGCTTTGCCGCCTTCAGCACAGAAGGCGTCGTAGGCGGCCTGCTCGTTGCTCACACCGGCCGCCTCGGCCATCCCCGCGACCGACCGGTCGGGAGTTGGCTCGTAGTTGGGCGGATCTCCGAGCACGTAGAGCGAGTCGAGCATTCCCGCGGCGAGCATCGCGATGCCCTCGTTGATGGCGCCGGTGCCCGTGCCGTTCTCCTCGCTGAGGATCGCGTCCCTCACCTCGGTCTTGCGAAGCTCGACGATGCGCTCCTCGTTGGGAAGCGCAGCGAGCGCCTGGTACGAGGGTCGCAGCATGAACGGGTGACCCGTGTCGAACCCGATCAGCACACCGAACGGTCGACCGGCAACCTGCGGATGCAGCTGAGCCCCCTCGGCCGTTGCGGCCAACGAGACGTCCATCTGTTCTCTCCAGAGGTCTGGAGCAGCGGGAACCTGCAGCATCGCGAATGTGACCGGCTGGCCCGTCTCAGCCGACAAACGCCGCATCCAATCGACTTCCTTCATCGGGGCGACCAGATCGAGACCTGCGGCGCCCGCCGGTGCGAGTTCGAAGACCCCGCCCCCGCCGTCGCGTAGGGCGCGGCCCATTGCAAACAGCTCGTCTTCCGCCGCAAAGGTGCCGGGGACGGGCTCGCCGTCCATCGCTCGATGGCCGATCGTGCGCGAGGTCGAGACACCGAGGGCGCCCGACTCGATCGCTTCGCGGACGATCTCGGCCATCGCCTCGATCTCGTCGGGCGACGCGTCCTCGTTCTTGGCGCCGCGTTCGCCCATGACGTAGGCCCGCACCGAGCCGTGGGGAATCTGCGTGCCGACATCGACCGACCACTCGAGCTTGTCGAGCGCGTCGAGGTACTCGGGAAACGTCTCCCAGCTCCAGGCGATGCCCTCGCTCAGCGCCGCGCCGGGAATGTCTTCGACGCCTTCCATCAGCTGAATCAACCAAGCCTCGCTGCCGGGACGAACCGGAGCGAAGCCGACGCCGCAGTTGCCCATGACAAGCGTGGTGACCCCGTGGAGCGACGTCGGTTCGAGGGTCTGGTCCCAGGTCACCTGTCCGTCGTAGTGCGTATGCACATCGACGAACCCCGGCGTGACGAGCAGGTCGGTGGCATCGATGATCTCGCTGGCCTCACCGTCGAGGTTCGCCCCGACCGCGGTGATCTTGCCATCGACGATCCCGATGTCGGCGACCCGGCGGTCGGCGCCAGTGCCGTCGACCACAGTGCCGTTGCGAATGAGTAGGTCGTACATGGAATCTCCTAGGACGTCGCTCGGACCAGACGGCCCGGGCGAGCGCCCGTGTCAGTGTCGTTGCGTCGAGTCACGACGCCGTTGACGATCGTCGCTTTGTAGCCGGTGGCATTCTGCACGAACCGCTTCCCTCCCGCCGGAAGGTCGCGGGCGACCTCGGGAGGTCGCAGAGCCAGGTTGTCGAGGTCGACCACATTGATGTCGGCCTTTGCACCCACTTCGAGTGTGCCGCGATCGTTGAATCCGAAGAGGCGAGCGGTGTCGTGCGTCTGCTTCTTCACCACGAATTCGAGGGCGAGCTTTTCACCTCGCGAGCGGTCGCGAGCCCAGTGGGTGAGGAGCCAGGTCGGTTGCGAGGCGTCACAGATCACGCCGCAGTGGGCACCGCCGTCAGACAGACCAATCACGCCGGCCGGGTGGGTGAGCATCTCGCGCAGCGCATCGCCGTTGCCGTCGGCGTAGTTGAGGAAGGGGAACAAGAGCAGGGCGCGGCCGTCGTCTTCGAGCAACATGTCGTAGAGAAGGTCGTCGATCTCGCGGCCCATCCCTTCGGCAATCGACTTGATCGACCGGTCCGGGCCCGGCTCGTAGTCGGGAGGGTCACCCAGAACGAAGATCCGATGCATCGAACCGAGAATGAACTGAGCGAACGGATTGTCGCTGGCGGGTTGCTCGGACAGGATCGCCGCCCGACGCTCGGGCCTCGACAACTCGGCCACCAATTCAGCGAGGGGGAGATCGGCGATCTCATCCCAGCTCGGACGCATTCGCCACGGGCTCAGCCCTTCGAGACCGAGGAGGATGCCGTTGAGCCGACCCGCAACCTGCGGGTGGAGACTGGCGCCCTCTTCAACAGCTTCGATCGACCGATCCATCAGCTCCTTCCAGAGCTCGGGTTCGTCGTTGATCTGCACGAGGACGAACGACACGGGAATGCCGGTTTCCTTCGAGATCTTGACCATCCAGTCGACTTCCTTGTGAGGAGCGACGGTGTCTTCTCCCGCTGACCCCATGGGCGCAAGTTCGAGCAGGCCGTGACCCGCGTCGGCACACCCACGTGCGAGTCCGTAGAGCTCGTCTTCGGCGGCGAAGGTGCCCGGCACCGGCTCGCCGTCCATCGCGGTGTGGGCGAGCGTGCGCGAGGTGGACACGCCGAGCGCGCCGGCCTCGACCGCCTCACGAACGATTGCCCGCATCTTCTCGATCTCTTCGGGAGTGGCGGCCTCGTTCTTTGCGCCGCGCTCCCCCATCACATAGGCCCGCACCGCGCCATGGGCGACGAGGCATCCGACATCCATCCCCCATTCCCGGGTGTCGAGGTTGTCGAGGTATTCAGGGAAGGTCTCCCAGGTCCAGTCGATGCCTTCGCTCAGCGCCGCGCCGGGAATGTCCTCCACTCCCTCCATCAACTGGATCAACCAGTCTTCGGAGCCGGGGCGGACCGGAGCGAATCCCACGCCGCAGTTCCCCGTCACGATGGTGGTGACACCGTGACTGGCCGACGGCTCGAGCACCGGATCCCATGTGACCTGCCCGTCATAGTGGGTGTGCACATCGACAAATCCGGGAATGACGATCGAGCCCGTCGCATCGATCTCCTCATCGGCCGAGCCCGCGAGGTCGCGGCCGACCGCGGCGATCTTGCCGTCACGAACCGCGACGTCGGCAAGAAACTGATCGGTGCCGGTGCCGTCGACGACGGTGCCGTTGCGTATGAGGAGGTCGTAGTCGGCCATGTGTCGAGCTTAGAACGCTGTCCGGTGCCGTTTCGAACCGACTCAGCTGGGCATGATGGCCGTTGCCGGGATCGTCTCGTCGAAGGTGGCGTCGCAGAGCGTCGGATCGCCGGAGTCGACGCCGAGCGTGAACCACGCCTCGCGTTGCTCGGCCGAACCGTGGGTCCACTTGTGGGGTTGCACCTGCTGCCCCGCGGTCTCCTGGATTCGATCGTCGCCCACGGCCTGCGCGGCCCGGAGACCCTCCCTGAGGTCACCGGCATCGAGATAGAGGAGATTGTCGTTGCCTTCGAAGGTCTGGGGCCGCCGCGACGCGACACTCGCCCATGAACCGGCGAGGCAATCGGCCTGCAGTTCGAGACGAATGGTCAACGCGTTGACTTCCTCCTGTGTTGTCGCCCGGCTCTGCGCATCCCGAACCTGCCCCGATCGGCCCGTGACGGTCTGCACGTGGTGAGCCACCTCGTGCGCGACCACATACGCCTGGGCAAAATCGCCGTCGGCGCCGAACTGCGGCCCTGCGAGCACGGCGAAGAAGTCGTCGTCGAGATAGACCTGCTCGTCGGCCGGGCAATAGAACGGACCTGACGCAGAGGTGGCGTTGCCACACCCGCCGGTCACGACGCTGTCGTTGAAGATCACCATCTTCGCTCGGCGGTAGTCGGGAAGGGTCGCTTCCCAGTAGTTCTGCACATCGAGAAAGACCACCTCGAGAAACTCGTTACGTTCCGCGACCTCGCCCTGTTGGGAGCCCCCACTCGACGCCCCTGACTGCATCTGGCCGAGGATGTCTCCCAGGCCGCCACCACCACCGCCCTCGCCATTTCCGAGCAGCGAAATGACGACGACGATGATCACACCGATCACACCGACACCACCAGCCCCGGCGCCCGCCTTGCCGCCGCGACTCGCGGGCATCGGTATCGGCCGACGACCTCGACTTCCTCCTGCGCTCGCTCGATACTCCACCTCGCGGGTGCGGGTGCCTCGCCGAATCTTGACCACGTCTCGCCTCCTGTGTCGCAGCCGACCTTACGCGGCGAGCGCCGCCGCCAGGTCAGTGAGGTCACGGTCGAGTCGGGCCGCCGTTGCCCGGTACACGTCGATCGACTCTCCCGCGGGGTCGGCAACTTCATCGCTCGCCCGCCCGATGATGAGCGATGACCGGGCCGCTCCCACCATACGAATGCGCTCAACGACCCCTCCGGCGGCGGGCACACCCTCGCCGGCGATACCCCGCAGTAGACGCAGCAGCTCTCCCGGAAGAAAGACCGCCGAGCGGACCGAGTCGTTGCGAGCGATCGCCGCACCGGCGTGGTCGCGTGTCATGGCGAGAACGAGGTCGACGTCGAGATGCGACGGGTCGATCCGACGGCTGCGATGGCCGGTGAGGTCGAGCCCGAGTTCGTCCATCACTTCCACTGCTCTCGGTGTCGCCCCCCGCTCGGCCCACCCGAGCGTCCCCACCGACGACACGGCGGCATCGATTCCCTTTTCGGCCAGCCGAGCCGCGAGGATCACCTCAGCCATCGGCGAACGACACGTGTTCCCGGTGCACACCGTCAGTACCCGCAGCGTTTCCACTCGGTCAAGATGCCACGAACCGACCTTGGATATGGTGCTCGACATGTCTGGTCCACTTGATGGAGTGAAGGTCGTCGAGCTCGGAGTCTGGGTCGCCGGCCCCGCCGCCGGCGGGATCATGGCCGACTGGGGTGCCGATGTCATCAAGATCGAACCGCTGACCGGCGACCCCGCCCGCACATTCCAACGCATGCTCGGCGCCGACATGCCCACGAACCCCGTCTTCGAGATGGACAACCGATCGAAGAAGTCCATCGCCCTCGACTTGTCGACGGCCGAGGGGCTCGACATCGCCAAGTCGCTCATTGCCGATGCCGACGTGTTCGTCACCAACGTGCGTCTCGCCGGGCTCGATCGGCTCGGACTCGACCCCGACACGCTGACCGCGGAGCACCCGCGCCTCATCTATGCGGCGATCACCGGCTTCGGACTCGAGGGCCCCGACAAGGACAAGCCCGCCTACGACATCGCCGCGTTCTGGGCGCGATCCGGGCTGGCCCACATGCTCACTCCGGAAGGCAGTAACCCGCCGTTCCAGCGCGGAGGCATGGGCGACCACAACGCCGGGCTCGCGGGGGCGGCCGCCGTGAGTGCTGCCCTCTACCATCGTGAGAAGACCGGAGACGGCCAGCTGGTATCGACTTCCTTGTTCCGGGAAGGCATATTCACCCTGAGCTTCGACCTCTCCGTGACGGTCGGCTGGGGCCTCACGCTCGGAGTCGGCAGTCGCGAGACGATGCACAATCCGTCCACCAACAACTACGTCACCGGCGACGGTCGACGATTTTGGGTTGTGGGTTTGGAGGCCGACCGTCACTGGCCTCCGATGGCCCGCGTGGCGGGACACCCGGAGTGGGTCGACGACGAGCGCTGGGCAACGGCGATGGACCGAGCAATCAATGGTCAGGCGCTGATCGCCGAACTCGACAAGATCTTCGTCACCAAGACCCTCGACGAGTGGATCGCCATCTTCGACACCGAGCCCGACTTCTTCTGGGCGCCGGTGAATTCGCCCGACGATCTCCTGGCCGATCCGCAGTTCCACGCCTCAGGTGCGTTGATCGAAGTGCCGGACGGAGCCACGACCACGTCGATGATCGCCACGCCCTGCGACTTCCACGGCACTCCGTGGGCAGCGCGGTCACTCGCCCCGAAGCTCGGCGAGCACACCGTCGAGATCCTCGAGTCGCTCGGCCGCGCCGGCGAGGCCGACACGCTGGCCAACGCCGGTGCAATCGGCATCCACATTCCCGAATAGCCGGGGCGGCGTTTCACATCGCCTTCCAGCCGCCAGAATGTTCCCGTGAGGTGGACTGAACTTCGGGGCATCGTGGCGGTGGCGCTGGCCATCGCCGGTATCGCGTTCGCGTGGTCACGGATCGAGAGCCACACCAGCGAGACCGACACGACTGCCGTGACCACCACCACGACGACTACGACGACAACGGTTCCACCCACCACCACACTGAGCCAGGACGACGCCAACCTTCTCATTTGCGAGCGAGCCCGAAGCCTCGCCGACGAGCTGGCCGAACTCGACGACTCAGCCGGGCCAGGACCGCTGGCCGAACTCGCTCTCGGATTCTGGCGCGATGTTCTGGAGCTCGCATCGGGCGGCGCCCGAGCCGAGATCGTCGCGGTTGTCGGCTACTACGAGTCCTACATCAAGACCGCGGGCCCGTTCGACTACAACACGACTCGGATCATCCTCGAGGGCGACAAGGAACGACTGCAACAGTTGATCACCCGCCCGGCGCCGGGGTTCGAGGGCTCGAAGGGACTCATCGGATTCGGATGCGGAGTCGAGGTGCCTGCTCAGCCCCGCATGAATGCCGACGCCTTCGAAGAGCTCGAGGATCGGCTTCTCGACCCCGAGGACGAAGACGACACGTGAGCTATCCCCCTCCCCACCACTTGCTCCGTGATCTTGGCTTCCGCGGCACTCACTCCCCCGAGGTCGCCCGCAACACGCTCGAGATCACCGCGGGTCTACTCGACAGCAAGGGCGCTCGACTGGGCGCGCTGGCAACCCTGGTCGACGTCAGCGGAGCCGGTGTCGCCCTCCACGCCGTTGCACCCGATTGGATCGCCACAGCGGACTTGCAGCTTCACCTGATCCGCCCGGTCACAAGCGGCACGGTCAGTGTCGAGTGCCGGCCGCTGAGAGTCGGCGCCGGCCGAGTCGTCATCGACGCAACGCTCACCGATGAGAACAACGGAATCTGCGGCACGGGCCGTATGGCGTTCTCACGTCTCCCCGGATCGGCCACCACTGCTTCGGTCGAACAGGTCACGAATCCCGAGCCCACCCCCTACAGCCTCGATGGGGGAACCGCCGTCATTCGACCGCTCGTCGAGCTGTGCGGCATCGAGCCCGTCGGCCCGGGCCAGGCCCTCCTCCCGAAGACGCCCTACGTGCAGAACAGTTTCGGCACGGTCAACGGCGGTGTGCTCGCCCTCGCGGCCGAGTCGGCCGCGGTGTCCGCGTGCGGCGGAGGTCATGCTCGTGATCTCCAGATCCACTACCTCGAGCAGATCGGCGACGGCCCGGTGGCCATCACCGCCGAGGTGGTGCGCGACGGCGAGAACAGCCGCCTCTGCACCGTGCGAATCGAAGACCGGTCGAGCGGGCGCCTCGCCGCGATAGCCGACGTGATCGTCAGCGACTGACGGAATCGAACGCGCTGACCCGTTCGAGCTCGTCGGCCGGCAGGGGCTGCTGAAAGAGGAAGCCCTGCATCAAGTCGATTCCGAGGTCGACGACCATTGATCGCTGCTGCGCCGTCTCGACACCCTCGGCGATCACATCGATGTTCAGCGCGTTGGCCATCGACACGGTCGCTTCCACGACGGCGCGGGAGACGTTGTCCTTCCCAAGGCCGGCGATGATCGACCGGTCGATCTTCACCGCTCTCACCAGATCGAGATCCCGGATCCTCGAGAACGCTCCGTGCGTGATGCCGAAGTCGTCGATCACGATGCGACACCCCAACTCGGCCACGCGGTAGAGAACCCGGCTCGAGTCATCGATACGGCGCAGCAGCAGTTCTTCGCCGATTTCGAGGTCGAGCTGTGAGCCATCGACTCCTGCCCAGCTGAGAATCTCGCCGACGCGGTCGGCGAACCCGGGGTCGACCAGCTGACGCTCGGCGAGGTTCACGCCCACGCGGGTGCGGTGCTCGGCCCCGTAGAGATGATTCCAGACCGACACCTGAGCGACGGCCTCACGCATGACCACCTCGCCCAGCCGGGCAAGGAGGCCAGCTTCCTCCGCCACAGCCAGGAATCGATCGGGCCCAAGTATTCCGTGCACCGGATGCTGCCACCGGACCAGGCCTTCCACCGCGACCGTCGCCGCTTCGCGGACCGACACGATTGGTTGGTAGAAGACGTGAAACTGGCCATCGGCGAGCGCCGGCACGAGGGCCTGCTGCACTTCCCGGCGATCGAGGACTTCGCGGCGCTGGCGGTCGTCGAACACCTCGATGCCGAGGCGGAGGCGCTTGGCGCGATACATCGCCTGGTCCGCGTCGGCCAGCAGATCATCGGGCCCGGCCGGATTGAGGCGCGACCCTACGGCGATGCCGATGCTCGGGGTCATGAGGATCTCTCCGTCGGAGATCTCGACGGGGGCCTCGAATGCCCGTCGAACGTTCTCGGCTACTTCGCGCACCGCGGTTGCCCGTTCGAGTCCGAGCGTGACGACCACGAACTCGTCGCCGCCGAAGCGAGCGACCAGGTCCTCCGACCGCACTGACGCTCTCAGCCGCTCGCCGAACCCGCGGAGCAGTTCATCGCCAGCCTCGTGGCCCATGCTGTCGTTGATTGCCTTGAATCCGTCGAGATCGAGGAACAACACACCGACCACACGATCGTGGCGGTAGGCGCTGCTGAGGGCGATGTCGAGGCGGGCTCGAAGCTCGTCTCGAGCCAGCAGGCCGGTGAGTTCGTCGTGCGAAGCCCGATGTTCCATCTCACGGAGTCGGGCGTGAGTCTGTCCACTCGCCAGCCGCTGCAGTGCCACCGTCGCGGTCATCACCACGGTGACGGCGATACCCGCCACGAGCGTCACACTGCCGCCGTCGAGAGCGAAGTCTCGCCGGTGCCCGACCCAAAGAGAAAGCGCGACCGTGAGCGACAGTCCGAGCGCGCCGGGGAGAAGAATCGACAGCGCAATCTTGTGCGCAAGGATCCGGCCGGCACGCGGCGGGCTGAGAGAGGTCACAGAATGCGTATCGGTCAGCCCGCGGGCCGAAGTGAAGCAGCAACCCGCAGGACGGGCCGATCGACCCAGAATCGGTCCGCAAAACCAGACCCAACGACCCACCAGTTCGCCGTTTGTGGCGCTGACCTGCCAGATTGCTGCGATGGAACGCTTCAACGACAAGGTCGCCGTTGTCACCGGCGCGGCATCGGGCATCGGCCGCGAGACGGCCCTACGGCTGGCCGCCGAGGGTGCCAGCGTCGTGGCCGCCGACATCAGCGACTCGATCGACGACGTCGCCGCCGAGATCGAGAGCGCGGGCGGCGTCGCCGTCGCTCTTCGTGCCGACGTCAGTGAGCGCAGCGGCGCCGAGGGGCCGATCGATCTGGCTCTCGACCACTTCGGTCGCCTCGATGTGCTCTGCAACGTCGCCGGCGTTCTCGCGGCCTCGCACTCTGACCAGACCAGCGACGAGGAATGGGAGCGCATCATCGGTGTCAACCTGACGGGGGTCTTCTACACGACTCGTCGTGCTCTCCCTGCCCTCGTCGAAGCAAAGGGGGCCATCGTCAACGCATCGTCCACGTCGGCGCTCTCGGGGCACCCGTGGATGACTGCGTACAGCGCCTCGAAGGGTGGGGTGCTCGCGATGACCCGCACGTTGGCGATGGAGTACGCCCGCCGAGGCGTCCGCGTGAATGCCGTGGCGCCCGGCGGCATTACCACTCCGATGGTCGGTGGCCTCGAACTCCCCGACGACGTCGACTTCTCGCTCTTCGACCGAATCTCCCCGCTCGACGAGTTCCGCGGTCCGGAGACCGTCGCTGCCGCGATCGTGTTTCTCGCGGCTCCGGAAGCCGCTCACATCAACGGCGAGGTGCTCCGCGTCGACGGCGGCACCCTCGCCTAGCCCTCACGTCGTCCCGCGGACCGCCTCGAAGGCGAGCACCAGACCAAGCGGGATGACCGGCAGCGCCAAGAGCGCGCCGAGGCCGTAGGCGAGGCCGAAGCTGAATCCGGCGACCACGACGGCGACCGCCACAACGGCGCCAATGGCCGCGACGATGCGTATTCCTGTCAGCGACGGCGCGCTGGTTGTCGGATCGGGGGATTCCGTCATGTCACTCCATCGGCCGCCTTCACCGGATCTGAACCCCGTCACCCTTCGTGGTCATGCACCTGCCACCATGGCCGGATGCGTTTCCCCGTCGCCATCGCAATCGGGTTGGTGATCGCCGTCTCCGCCTGTGGCGACGAGAACACGACAGACGAGTCGGTCGATGCGCTCGAAGTGGAAACAGCGCCGCCCGACTCGAGTCCGTGGCCCGCACCGTTGACCCGTGACCTCCAGAGTTGGACCGTTCGGATCCTCGATCGACTGCCCCACGACCCCGCCTCATTCACGCAGGGCCTCGAACTCACCGACCTCGGCTTGATCGAAAGCACCGGGCGCACCGGTCAGTCGGCCCTTCTGTTGATCGATCGGCAGTCCGGCGCGGCGCTCCTCGAACGCCCGCTCGACGACCAGCATTTCGGTGAGGGCGTCACCCAGAGCGGCGACGAGATCATCCAACTCACCTGGCAGGCCGGCATCGCGCTCCGTTACGACGCAGCCACACTCGAACTGCGATCGACCGCCACATACTCAGGCGAAGGTTGGGGAATCTGCAGCGGTGAGGCCGGGCTCTGGATGTCGAACGGCACGAGCGAACTCACCCGACGAGATCCCGTCACGTTCTCTCCCGAGGAGACCGTCACCGTGCAGCTCGACGGCGTACCGCTCGAGGGTCTCAACGAACTCGAATGCATCGGCGAGCACGTCGTCGCCAACGTGTGGAAGTCCGACGACGTCTTCGTGGTCGACCCGGCGACGGGCATCGTGCGCGCGACGATCGACGCCGCCGCCCTGTCCGTCGAGAACGAAGGAGCAGGTGCCACCGCAGTACTCAACGGCATCGCCGACATGGGCGATGGCACCTTGCTGCTCGGCGGCAAACTCTGGCCCACGTTCTTCCTGGTCGAGGTTGTCACAGGCTGATCGTAAGGTGGCCTCATCGCCCCCTCGCCCACTCTCGACCCGCTGCCACCTACCTATGGCTTCGACATCGAGACCGACACGACCATCAACGGCCTCGATCCCGCCGTCGCTCCGGTGGTGGCAGTTGCGCTCACCGGCGATGGCATGGAGGTCGTGCTCGACGGCGACGAGGCCGAGATCCTCATCGAGCTCGACCGTCTGCTCTCTTCGATTCCGGCCGGCGTTCTCGTCACCTGGAACGGCGGGGGGTTCGACTTTCCATTCCTCCACGATCGGGCGACACGGCTCGGCATCGAGCTCGGCCTCCAACTCCGTCTCGACCCCACGATCGGCGGGCGCCACGAGCCGCTCACCGGCCACCTCGGCGCCTACCGGGCCCGCTGGCATCAGCACCGACACATCGACGGCTACCAGGTCTTTCGCGCCGATGTGGGGGCCACCCTTCACTTGCCATGCGGGCTCAAACCCCTTGCTCGCATGGTGGGTCTGCCGGTGGTCGAAGTCGATCGCTCCCGCATCCACGAACTGACCGTCGACCAACGGCGCGCCTACGTGGCCAGCGATGCCCATCTCGCTCGAGCGCTGCTGGCCCGCCGAGCCCAATGGGTCCCCGCCATCGACCACTTCTCGATCTGATCAACCAAGGGGTTCGTAGCCGGCCACCTCGTGGTGGGGCGTGTCGAGGTAGATCTTCGCCTCCGGTACACCACCGAACTTGCCGTGGCTCCAGCGCACCTCCACATGGCCCTCGATCACGCGGTCGGCGGCCAGCCGGTCGGAGAGATCGGCCCGCCACCTCACGGTGGGCTGCCCCGCATGCTCTCCCCACATATCGAAGCTGCGGAGTTCGAAACGATTGCGGAAGTCCCATGGCGTGCCGACTCGATAGCGCAGCGGCGCATCATCGAGGCCGGCACCGAGAACGAAGTAGGGCGCGGCCTGCAGGCGGAGCACCCGCCAGAGAAACTCCTCTCGCTCGCGGCGCCCCGGCGCCGTCTCGAGCAGCCGAGCGGCGCTGGCCCGGGCGATCTCGAACGCCACGAGCTCCCAGTCGGTGCGCAACTCCTTTGGCCAATGCCCCTTCAGCGCCTGCTTGAGCGACTGGCGGTGATCGGCATTCAGGTTGTCGACCAGCTCCGGCAAGGAGGCCACGCCCACATGAGCCCGAACCTCGGCGTAGAACTCCTGAAACGACTGCGGGGCCACCGCGGCGAACCAATCGCCCGACTGCTTCGATCGCTCGCTCAACGCTCGATCAAAGACGTGCCACGGTGAGGCGTTGTGCAAGATGTTGGACCCGTACTTGCAGCTGAGGAGATAGACGTGGTCGACCCGAAGGTCGGCGGGGATCTGCTCGTAGGCCGGGGGGCGATGTGGGCCCTTCCACTCGACCAGCCACGGAGGGCGGCCTCGCAGACCATCGTCGGCCCGAGCAAAGACGGCGCCATTCTCGTAGGCGGTACGGAAGACGCCATCGTGTTTGCCCCCGGCAAACGCGGCATCGAGCCGGTCGTAGACGTCGTCGTCGACATTGAGAATGAACCGCGGCCGGGCTGCCAACGCCCGTTCGATATCGCGAAACCCGAAGAGGCCCAGCCCGGTCGTGATCTCGGTGATCTCGGTGCGCGTGTCGGCCATGCCCGCTAGCCCTGCGGTCCGGCGAAGAGACGGGTGAACTGCAGCTGCGCGCCGATCATGTCGGCCGGCAGGTCGTCGTCGGTGTAGACGCTCTTTCCGTCGTAGACGTCGATGCCGGTGCCACTGCTGCGGATCCACGCGACCGTGGCATCGCCCCAACGCTCCTCGAGCAACGCTTCGCGAATGGCATCGCCGGCATCGCCGAGGAGTGCCGGGTCGGTGCGAGCAACGACCTCGAGCGCGAGCACGCGATGCAGCAGATCGATGTCGTCGGCGAGAAAGATCGAGGGAGGTTCGGTGTGAACGACCGCGTAGGCGACCGACGACATCAGATCTTCTCGATGTCGCTCTCGGTCCAGAAGCCGGGAATCGGCAGGACCGCCCCACCCTCGGCGTAGGCCTTCAACCGAGCAACGCCGGCCTTGTCGAACATCTCGACCGCGTCGAAGACCTGGTCGGGGCCCACGGCCCGCAGGGCTTTGTCGCCCTCACTACTGGCCTTCGGCAAATTGGAGGTGAGCACGAGAACCCGGCTGCGGTCTTGGGGCTCATCGGTGGCTCGCAGCACATGGATACGCCCGAGGGTCTTCCAGAGTGTGTCGATGCGCATGAGGCCGGGTCGCACCGTGGTGAAGGCGCCCGAGACATCGACGTAGAAGCGCCCACCATCGGCGTCTTCCACCAGGAAGTTGAACTGCACGCCGACCTTGGGCACCTTGACCGGCGACTTCACGATGACGAAACCCGCTTCCTCGACCAGCACTTGCTCGGCGAGGTCTGCCGCCTTCTTGCCCTCTCGCGTGGCCCGGGCCTGGAAGAACTCCTGACGATCGGCGTCGTCGTCGGGCAACTCGAAGAGCGGATCCTCGGCCTCGACCTCGACACTGCGCAGGTGCGGGCGCGTGCGTTCGGCCTCGATTCGCTCCGTGGCGATCTCGCAATACTCCGGATCGAGATCGAACCCGAAACCTCGGCGGCCCGTGCGTTCGGCGGCAACCAGGGTGGACCCCGAGCCGAGGAACGGGTCGAGCACGGCGTCGCCTTCGTAGGTGTAGAGGTCGATCAGCCGCCGCGGAAGCTCGACTGGGAAGGGCGCGGGGTGACGGACCCGCTTGGCCGACTCGGGGCTGATCTTCCAGACATCGAGCGTGGCTTCCATGAAGTCGTCGGCCGACATCGTGCTACGGCGTTCCTTGGATTGGGCCCGATCGAAGCGGCCCTTGCTGGCGACGATGACGCGCTCAGTCAGGTCGCGCAGCACCGGGTTGGTGGCCTTGCGGTAGGAACCCCATGCGACGGAGCCCGTGGCCCCCTCGGCCTTCTGCCAGATGATCTCGCCACGCAGGAGCAGGCCGAGATCATCTTGCAGAATCGAGATCACATCAGCGCTCAGGCTCCGGTAGGGCTTGCGACCGAGGTTTGCGACGTTGACCGCGATCCTTCCCCCCGGCTCGAGCACCTCGACACACGAGGCAAACACGTCGCGCAGCATCTGCAGGTAGTCGAAGTACGAGGTGGGCACGCTCGGCACCGAGCTCCGAGTGTCGGGATCGCCCGTGATCGCCAGCTCGTATTCCTTGCCCACGAAGTAGGGAGGCGAGGTGGCCACGAGTGCGACCGAGTTGGCCGGAAGGACTGTGGCGATCTCGCGGCTGTCGCGGTTGTGGATCGCATCGAGCGAAGCGGGAATCGGGTTGACCGTGTCGTCGGCGCTGATCTCGGGCGGCGTGAAGCGCTCGTAGAAGGACGACGAGTCGTGGCTCTCTCGCTTGCCGACACCGAAGGCAGTGGTGGCCGTCGACTTTCGTGCGGTGGTTTCTTCGGTTGTTGCTTCTTGCTCAGTCACTGACTGTCTCCCGAACTTCCCGAGCGATCCTACGGGTCACCCTAGGAACGGGGTGTGACACTCGATCCGGCTCTACTCGGCGAAGAGTTCGGCCAGCCGCGACCGCACGGCCGGTTCCAGTGTGTTCCAGTCGTAGATCGACCCACCGATCGATCCCGTGTCGTCCAAGGCCACGACGAACCGCTCGATCTCCTCGAGCGAGGCCAACGGTTCGGGAGGATCGGGCGGGTCATCGACGCCGTCGAGTCCGCCGATGCCACCAATGCCGTGGACGGGAGCGTCGGGATCTCCGACATTCGCCCGTAGCCGACGAACCGATTCCTCGTGGTAGGTGTAGCCCTCGCCGTAGCCCGACGAATCCGACCGGAACGACCAATAGCTCATCGGCAACCAGACGTCGTAGACCTCCGCGATCTCCGTCCACGGAAACCCCGGCCAGAACGAGGTGTTGATGACCTCGGTCTGCACTGGTGGTGGCACGATCGCGCCCAGCGGATCCGCCTCGGGGATCGCCCGCCCGAGCGTGTCGCTCAGCGACGCGAGCCGACTGGACCGAGTTTCGTCGTCGATCGGATTGCCCTGCCGGTCGGGCCCGATCCACTCGATGTCGACCGCGACCCCGTCGAGTCGATGCCCGAGCACCTCGAACTCCGACATCGCAACAACGCGGTCGATGTCGTCGGTGCCGGCCTCGAATCTCGGCAGATACCAGCCCACGACATCGATGTCATGGCGGTGTCCAGTCAGCAGCATCTCAGCCAGAAGCCATGGGTCCACGAGACCCTCGGGCGTGCGATCATCGAGTCGAGCCGCCTGGAGAAACACGGTTTTCACACCCAGATCGGCCATCTCGGTGATGTCGGAAGCGACAATCGCGGGCGTGGCGTCCGGAGGGTTGTAGGCCGGGTCGTAGTCGAAAACATCGACCCAGGTGCCGTACCCCTCATAGGGAGCAAGGGTGCGGGGCCCCGGCTCGCCGACCACGATCTCGGCCGAGACCAGCGTGACCTCGGCGGGAGCCGCCGTCACGACGATCGGCGCAGGGTCCTCCACGAAGCTGTTGGCCACGTAGACCGCGCCACCGCCGACGAACGCCGCGAGGACCAGCCAGGCACCGATCCAGAGCAGTCGCGTCTCGTTTCGGGACGAAAATCGCCTCATGGCTCGTAGATCGTACGGGAAACGCCTCGCGCACCGCGTTTGCGAACCTGTCGCGACCTGGCATCCTGGTGAGAGCGAATTCGTTCCGGCATTCTCTTTGAAGGACTCCTCTTGAGCTACAAGCCTGGTGACCGCGTTGTGTATCCCCATCACGGGGCCGCGGTGATCGAAAAGAAAGAGAAGCGCACCGCGTTCGGCGAAGAGAAGGAATACCTCGTGCTGCGCATGGCGCACGGCGAGATGACCCTTGCTGTTCCGGTCGACAACGCCGAGGAAGTCGGCATGCGTTGGCCGATCTCCACCGAAGACGTCGAAGACCTCTTCGAGGTGCTGGCCAAGCGCGACGTGCGTGAGCCGGCCAACTGGTCTCGCCGCTTCAAGAACCACCAGGAGAAGCTGAAGTCGGGCGACGTCTACCAGGTCGCCGAGGTCGTGCGAAACCTCGCGCTTCGGGATCAGGCCAAGGGCCTGTCCGCCGGCGAGAAGTCGCTCTACACGAAGGCCCGCAACGTGCTGGTCTCCGAGCTCGCCTTCGCCCTCGATGTCGAAGAAGACGACGCGATGGCCAAGGTCGACGGCGCGTTGGTCTAGCGGTCGAGCTGCTTCTTCAGCTCACTGGCGATGTTGTCGCCAATGCCGGCGAACGCCACCTGAAGCCCGCGATCGAGCAGACGCGCCGCTCCTTTCATCTGCACATTCAGGTCGAGTGAGATGCTCGATCCCCCTTCGCGCGGCACGATCTCGATGACGTCACGACCCTTCACCTTCCCGCCCGTCTCGAAGACGATCCGGGCCGGCTCAACTGCCTCGGCAACGGCGTAGGTCGCGTCGATCGCTTTGCCGTAGAACCCGACGGTGACGTCGTAGTGACCAGCCGCGGCCGCAACACTGCGCACCGAGGGATCCCACTCGGCCCGGTTCACCGGATCGGCGAGGTAAGCGAACGACGCTTCCGGCGTGGCGTCGACGTTGATCGTGGCGGAGTAGGAGGCCATGACAAAGCGTTCCCCGCCGGCCCGCCGCTCACAAGGGTCAAACGACCCGACTTCGCAGCCTGAAACCGGCGATACCGGCGAAGAACCAGATCGTGCAGAAGCACAGAACGGGCCCCCAGAGCTCCCACGAGAACGAATCGTCGAGTTCGAAGCCGATGCCGCGTCCGAGGGCCGGAGCGAAGAGGAGCGTTGACAGGAACTGGCGACGAGCGGAGTAGTCGACCAACTCGAGTTGTTCGGCGACGAAGTCAAGGGTCGCCGGAATGCAGGGCAGCCAGATGAACCACAGGTCGAGCGACTCGGGCCAGAGCGACCAGCCGGCCAGGGTGAGCGCGGCGAAGAGCGCAGCCACCGGATAGAGAGTGAGGCACCGTCGGCAGAGGCGGGTGCCGCCGATGGTCACGCAGCGGTCGTACTGCTCGGGGTGGTGATGGGTGCGCCACATCGCCTTGCGGCCCGCCTCTTCGGCGGCGCGCTCGTTGATCTCGGCAACCTTCGCCGAGAAGCGCGCATCGAGATCAGCAGCCTGGGCCATACGACCTATGTCGGCTGTTCGACCACCAGCGTGAGGAGTCGGCGGCGATCGATCTGGCCGGTTGCCGCCGTGCGAGGGATCGTTTTGACGACCTCGAGCCGACGCGGAACCGCATGCGGAGCCAGATCGACGCCGTCGGTGAGTGAAGCCAACTCGACCTCGACGCCCTCCTCGGCGACGACACACAACGTCACGATCTCTCCCCACTGCGCGTCGGGCATTCCGATGACGGCGACATCAACGACCCCGACCGCACCGGCGAAGGCCTGCTCGACTTGCGATGGCGACACCGACTCGCCGCCGGTTCGAATGATCTGCCCCAACCGGCCGACGATCGAGACGAACCCCTCGTCGTCGATGGCGGCCACATCGCCAGTGCGAAACCAGTCGCCATGAAACGCGGCGTCGGTGGCTTCCAGGTCGTTGAGGTAGTGGTCGAAGGCCACCGGTGTTCTCACCAGCATCTCGTCGCCTTCGCCGAGACGAATCTCGACGAGCGGGCTCGGTCGCCCGCAGCTACCGACTCGCTCGAGAATGTCGTGATGATCGAGTGCCGTGACGTTGCCCACCTCGGTCGATCCGTAGAACACGCGTACGTGAGCATTCGGGGCGGCTTCGCCGATCGCGGCGAGGAGTTCGGGCGGGGTCGCGTAGGTGCCCGTGTCGGCGAACCGCAGCGACTCGAGTGGCGCCTCGCCGGTTTCGCGGAGGTGATCGAGGATGCGCTGCCACACGCCTGGAATCGCGTTGAGCCGAGCCGCCTTGTGCTCGCGGACCGCGCCGATGATCTCGGGTGCGGTCGGCGAGTCGAGCAGCACGAGCGCATCGCGTGCGTGCCACTGCTGCATCGCCATGGTCCAGCCCGCCATGTGAAAGAGCGGATACGGGCAGACGAGAGCGCCGCGCGGCTCGAGCTGTGACCCCGGGTGGCTGCGCAACACGCTGACCCGGTGAGAGAGCACCACCCCTTTGGGTGTGCCGCTCGTTCCCGAAGTGAAGAAGACGACATGGGGATCGTTCTCGTCGATCTCCGCCCGCCCGAACAGATCCGTGTGAGTCGAGGAGATGTCGCGGTGCTCCGCCTCGAGAACGACCAACGCCGGCGACGCCAGTTCAGTCACCGCGGCGAGTGTGTCGGCCGGAAGCCGCGGATCGACCGGCGCGAACACGGCGCCCCGCAGAGCACACCCCGCGAACAGATCGGCCATGGCGATCGCGACTGTGCCGTGGACAAGCACGACATCGCCCGGACCGATGCCTCGCTCAGCGAGGCCCGCCGCAACCGACTGGCCGGCGGCGAACAACTCTGCGAACGAACGCCGCTCTTCGCCGAGCACGATCGCCGCACGATCAGGCGCCCCTGCCGCGGCGTTTCGCAGCACGTCACCGACGAGAAGCGGCACGCTCACCGATCGCCCCCCTTGAGCACGCCGATCTGGTGCGTCCCCGCGATGACATCGGCGAGATAGTCGGGCGCCTCCTGCGTTTCGATGAACCAGCCGGTGGGGCACATCGTGAGGATCTCGACGAACGAGAATCCCTCGCCTCTCTCCTGGGTGTCGAACGCGGCGGCGAGCATGCGCCGCGTGCGGGCCACGTTGCCGGCATCGTTCACGGCCCCACGAGCCACATAGGCGGCGCCGCCCATCGAAGCGATCAGGTCGCCGATCAGGATCGGGTAGCCGTCTCGCTCCGCGTCGCGACCGTCGAGCGTGTTCTTCGTGCGCTGGCCGAGGACCGTGGTGGCCGTGATGTGGCCACCGGTCTCGCCGAAGACCCCGTTGTTCAAGAGAATGCAGGTGATGTTTTCGCCGCGGGCCGCGGCGTGGAGCACTTCCTGCAGCCCTTCGTTCACCATGTCGCCGTCGCCCTGCACGGTGAGAACCAGCGCATCGGGCCGCATACGTTTCACCCCGGTGGCGAGCGATGGCGCCCGCCCGTGAAGTGCTTGCAACACCTCGAGATCGAGGTTGTTCGAGAACGCGGTGTAGCAGCCGATCCCGAAGACCGAGATGGTCCGCTCGACGGCACCGAGATCGGCGATGCACTCGACCGCCGAGCGGATCGCGATGGGCTCGCCACATCCGGGACACAGGTGGTGGGCGCCGACATCGACCAGGTCGGGCGTGAAGTCGTCGACCAAGGTGGCATCGTCCGGGCGACGGTCGGTTCGCAGAACCACCCGTTGGCCGACAAGTTCCGTCTCGCTCATGTTGTTTCCACTCGTTCGAGCTCGGCCAGGATTCGCGCACGGATCTTCGGCGCGTCGATCTCTGGGCCCACGCCGAAGCCTGACGAGTCCATCGACAGTCCGCCGATGAACTCGACCGGGCACGACCCCAGAAGGCTGAGCCGCACATCGTCGATCATCTGGCCGAGGTTGTTCTCGTAGACCGCCACCGACCTCGCACCGACGGCGGCTTGTCTCACCGCGTCAGCGGGAAACGGAAACAGTGTGATCGGCCGCACGTAGCCGACGCGATGGCCCTCACTGCGCAGTTCCTTGACCACCCAGCGCACGAAACGACCAATGGTGCCAAACGCGACGACCACCAGATCGGCGTCGTCGCAGTGGCCCACATCGCACCGGGGTTCGACACCAGCCGCCATTTCCAGCGTCGCCACCCCGGCCCGTTCGAGGTGCTCAGCCAAGTCGTAGCCGACGCCATCGCGTTGCTTCGCCTCGCCGAGTGAGCTGAGCAGCTTGGCGTGGCCCGAACCACCGCTCGTGCCGTCGAGCGCCCACGGCTTCGCAACGGCCCCTTCGACCATCTCGGGAGTCTCGACCGCCTGACTGGTGTGGCCGAGGTAGTAGTCGCCGTAGATCAGCACGGGATTGCGCCAGGTGTCGGCCAGCTCGAAGGCCAGCGGCACCAGCTCAACGGCTTCGGCAACCGTGCTGGGAGCGAGGACGGGGGTGCGGTAGTCACCGTGCCCGCCTCCTCGCGTGGCCTGGAAGTAGTCGCCCTGGCCGCGGCCCATGTTGATCACGACGAGGGGGATCCGCGCCGTGCACATCTCCGAGATCGACTCCTGCATGAGGGCGAGTCCTTGACCAGTCGATCCCGTCGCCGCTCGGGCTCCGGTCGCGGCTGCGCCCCAGGCCATGCCGATCGCCTCGAGCTCCGACTCGGCGTTCATACAGACACCGTCGGCCGGTGGTAGGAACTCGGCCATCCGTTCGAGGATCTCGGTGAAGGGCGTCATCGGATAACCAGCGAAGAAGCGGCAGCCGGCGGCCACCATGGCCTCGGCGATCGCCTCGGACCCTTCCATCAGTCGACGGGCCACGGCATCTCCTTCGGCTCGTCGAATTTGTAGACCTGGAAGCAGAAATCGGGACAGATCTGCGAACACGCCTTACACCCGGTGCACCCGGGCGCGATGAGGAGCGGGAAGCGGTGACCGGTGGTGTTGACGACCGTGGTGGTCATCTCGAGCACCCGCGGCGGGCACGCGTCGATGCAGAGGTCACAGCCTTTGCAGGCCTCTCGGTCGATCACCACGGTGCCGCGAGTGAGGGTCATGCGACAAGCTCCGCGCCGGCCCGGATCGCGGCCGCACTCGACTCGATGTGTTGACGCCGATACGACGGCAAGGCTCGGTCGAGCCCGGCGACGAGCGACTCGACATGAACCACACCCGTCGACTCGGCGAGTGCGCCGACGGCAACGAGCGTGCCGGCCATTGGATTGCCGACGTCGTGGGCCTTGGTGGAGCAGTCGAGTTCAAGCCGTGTGACCGCGGCACCGGACGTGAACTCGTCGCCATCCACCACGGAGGTGTTGAGCAGGAGAACACCGTCGTCGCGGAGCCGGTCGAGCGGATCGGCGAGATGAGCCGGGTGGATGCCGAGCACGGCCCATGCCCTCGCCACCACCGGCGGAGCGTCGATCGGTTGATCAGAGATCACCACCGCGGCGTCGGTGTTGCCGCCGCGCATCATGCCGCCGTAGCTGGCAAAGAACTGCACCTCTTTGCCGTCGACGATCGCTGCTTCGGCGAGAACGCGGGCGGCGAGTTGCACGCCCTGACCACCGATGCCGGTGAGCAGAATCTCGCGTTCGCTCATTTCAGCTCCACGACGATCTCGCGGAAGGTCTCGGTCCCGATGTTGACCGCGGTCTCCTTGCCGCCGGCACTCCCCCACACGACGGTGCCCGGACTGACCGGCCCCTGGATCGTGCGATCAGGGAACGACGCGCCGCCGAAAGCGTCCTCGCTGTCGGGTTCGAACTCGGCCGCGATCTCGTCGCCAGCCAGCTGCACCATCACGTAGTCGGACGCATGATGGTGCAGGTCGGACCGCTGCCCGGGCTCCAATCGGAGTTCCCACACCCGTACGCGGTCGTTCTCGAAGAGCAACGTGGTGCCCACGTCGCCCCACGTGCGATCGTCTCCGTCAGAACTCATCAGCTTCCCCTTCGCGCGAATTGTTGGGCCAGCGCGATCAACACGTCGGCGTCGGCATCGGTCGGAATCGTCGACCGCCGAAGATGGCGGGCGAGCGCACCGAAGGCCAGGTCGTAGATCGCTGTCGCAACCTCGACCGGCACGCAGGCAGCCTCGGCCACCTGCGAGATCAGCAGATCTTCCGAGCGCCGCTGCTCGTCGGGGAACAGCTCGGCGAGTCGATCGACCTGGGCGATGAAGGGACGGGTGCGCCGCGCTGCACCTTCGTCTTGGGCCTGTGCGAGCACGCCTCGGATCCACACCGCGGTGCGGTCGGCTGCCTCGACGCAAGGCTCCATCTGGCGGTCGAGATAATGCACGAGCGAACGGCGGCCCGCGTCGAGCATGAGCAAGAGAAGCTCGTCCTTGCTCTCGACATGACGGTAGAAGGCCTGGTTCGAGAGCTTTGCCTCTTTCAGGATCTCGCGCACGGAGGCATCGAGTGACCCGGTGCGGCCGACGACCACGAAGGCGGCGTTGACCAGTGTGTTGAGCTCCTCGACGAAGGCCTCCTGCTGACGCCGCACTCGTCGGGCGGCTCGATCCTCGGCGAGCGACTGGGAACGCTGTTCTCGATCTGAGAGGACGTTGTTCTCGGTCATGGTCCGACGTTATCGAGGCGAGCGGGGTGGCGCACGTCGAAGATCATCACCGATCGGTATCGCCAGCGTGTCGGCCACAAGAGAGAGCCCCACGTACTGACCGACCGTCCATGCGAGATCGACCAGGGCGGCATCCCCGAGCGCCTCTCGCAGAGCGTCGCGCGACGGCGCCGCGTCGCCGGCGATCATTTCGTCGACGAGACGCACGACCAGCTGGTCGGACGGGTCCTCGAACGCCGCGGCCCCCGCGTGGTCGCCCAGCGCGTCGAGCTCGGCCTCGGTCAGGCCGGCGTCGAGTGCGTAGCGCGCGTGGTTGCCCCACTCGTAGTCAGACTGGAAGTGCCAACTTGCTCGCAGGGCGACCATCTCATGGCGCCGCAAGCCAAGCGCCCGAGACGACGCGAGCGCCGCCGACCACTCCAGAAACGGCCCAACGAGATCCGGGCGATGGGCCAGGACCTCGATGATGGCGAGCGGGGTGCCGCCATTGCGAATCCCGGTGAGCTCGACGAGTTCGCGCGTGGTGTCGTCGAGCGTCTGGGGTTCGGGCGGCTCGATGGGGTCCATCAGCCGAGTCGTCGGCGAAGCGTGTCGAGAAATTCGCCGGCGTGCTGGCCGAGTTGATCCTCGACCTGAGCGGGAGAGAGCCCCTTCACATGAATGCGCACATTCACGGTGTCGCAGCCCGCCGCATCGAGGAAGTCGCCCAGCCGGTCGGCTGCTTCGGCGGCGGTTGGCGCGGCGATGAGCTGGTCCCCATCCCAGTTCTTCATGGCCGACTCGGGGGCGTAGCTCCGGTAGTGGGCCATCTGCGCGGCCATCTCGTCGTCGGGCGGGTCGCCGATCCAGACCCGACGGATGGCGATGCGGGCTCCGAGTCCGCCGGCCTCGAGGTACGCGGCGCTCAACCGGGCTGTGACCTCGCCGGTCTGGAGGCTGTCGTAGAGGATTCCGAGTCCGAGACGGGCGGCGCGCCGCACGGCGGCCGGACTCTGCGCTGCGACCACCATCGGCAAGGGGGCGGACGCAGTGCGAGCGATCGCCCGATCCGCGCCGAGGGGCGTGTCGTCGTCGCCTCGAAGCGCGGCGACGATCCGCGGAAGGGCGTCCTTGAACCGTGCAACGATCTCGTCGAACGGCACCTCGGCGAGTTCGAAGTCGACCGGCAACGCGCCGGCCGCGAAGCCGGCACCAACCCGACCGGGGTAGGCGGCGTCGAGCCAAGCCAGGTCCTCAGCGACGAGGGCGTAGGGCTTCATCGGCAAGAGGAGCGGACAGGGCGCGGCCCACCCCCTGGCCATCGACTCGAGGAGAAACCCGGTCAACTGCACTGGATTCGGCAGGTAGCCCGGGAAGTCGGCGTGGTGTTCGCTGACCATCACGCCGTCGTAGCCCGCATCGACGGCCTGCGCCGCCTGTCGACGGATCAGACTGAGCTGTTCGACCGCGTCGGTGTCGTGCGGGTAGAGGCGCAGCGAAACAGACCCGCCGGAAAGTGGAGCAGGGCCCGGCTGCGGCAAGTTCAGAGCCGCTCGATGATCGTGACGTTGGCCTGGCCGCCACCTTCACACATGGTTTGGAAGCCGTAGCGACCGCCGGTGCGCTCGAGTTCGTGCAGCAGGGTGGTCATCAATTTCGCGCCGGTTGCGCCGAGCGGATGGCCGAGAGCGATGGCGCCGCCGTTGACGTTGACCCGCTGATGCGGAATGTCGTGTTCCTTCATCCATGCAAGAGGCACGGGAGCAAACGCCTCGTTGCACTCGAAGAGGTCCATGTCGTCGATCTTCATGCCCGTCTTCTCGAGTGCATAGGCCGTTGCGGGAATGGGACCCGTCAACATGTAGATCGGGTCATCGCCGCGCACCGACATGTGGTGGATGCGAGCCCGCGGAGTGAGGTCGTGATCCTTGACAGCCTGCTCGGAGGCGATGAGCAAGGCGGCGGACGAGTCGCTGATCTGACTTGCGCAAGCGGCGGTGAGTCGCCCTCCCTCGATGAGGGTCGGCAAGGTCTGCATCTTTTCGAGCGTGCCGCCGCGGCGGGGGCCCTCGTCCATCGTGCAGTCGCCGACGGGAACGATCTCGAGATCGAAGCGACCCTCGTCGATGGCGGTGATGGCTCGTTGGTGGCTCTCGAACGCGAATCGTTCACATTCATCTCGGCTGATGTCCCACTTCTCGGCAATCATCTCCGCGCCGCGAAACTGCGAGACCTCCTGGGTGCCGTAGCGGTCGACCCAGCCGGTCGATCCGGAGAAGGGATCGTCGAATCCCAACTCTGCGGCCAGGGTCATGGCCGACGAGATCGGAATCTGTGACATCTGCTGCACACCACCGGCGACGACGAGGTCCTGCACCCCGGCCATCACCCCCATGGCCGCGAAACTGATTGCTTGTTGCCCGGACCCGCATTGACGATCCACCGTGGTGCCGGGCACGGCTTCCGGCAGGCCGGCGGCGAGCCAGCAGGTGCGAGCGATATCGCCGGCCTGACCACCGACCGAGTCGACATTGCCGAAGACCACGTCTTCCACCGCGTTGGGATCGACACCGGTGCGCTCCATCAATGCCGACAACGCGGCAGCGCCGAGATCGGCGGGATGAAGATGGGCCAGCCCACCCCCGCGCTTGCCGGTGGGAGTGCGTACTGCATCGACGATAAATGCATCAGTCATCTCCCCAACCTACCCATCGATCAGTTGAACGCCGGAATTCCCGGACCGCGGCGTCGACCGCTCATCCGTGCGAGGCTGCGGGCATGGAACGCGTGTGGCGACAACTCGGACTTCTTCTCGGAAAGTACTGGTGGGCGGTACTCGCGGGGGTGGTAGTGGTCACCGGCATCCTCGCCTTCGGCGCTCGCCAGATCGAGTTCGCCACCGGCCAGGACTCGTACCTGAACAGCGACAGCCAAGCGGCCATCGACAACGTCAAGTTCCAGGAGCAGTTCGGCGGTGAGGCCGTGATCCTGCTCTTCACGGCGGATGACGACGCCGCCATCATTCCCGACCTCTTCTCCGACGCAAATCGCAACGAACTGGCGCGCGTCGAGGCAGCCCTACGCGAGATCGAAGAAGTCGAGTCGGTCATCACACCGCTCACGTCGGTCACCTTCAGCTCCGCCATCATCTCCGAAGGCGTCGGCACGAGTGGGCTGCGCAATGCCCTCGCCGACGACACCGACCCCGATTCGCAGCTGTTTCGGGCCGACGACCTGCAGAAGACCCTCTTTCGACTCACTGCGGCCGGCGACCCCGATCTCGAACGACGTGACTGGGTTGAGTTCCTGCTCTACGACAACACTGGGTTCGAGCTCGAGGGCACCGAGATCACGCTCGAGCCGCCGGTCGCCGACCGCAACCTTCGCAACTCCCTGCGCAGCACCTTCCCCGATCAACACACTGCAGTGGGTGGCGTGATCATCGAGGGCAACGCCGATCTCGACACGCTCTCGGCCGCGACCGAGCAGGTTCTCGAGATCATGAACGGGGCCGAGCTCGAGGGCTGGTCGATCATCACCACCGGGTCTCCCGTCTTTCTGAAGGACATCAACGACTACCTCCAGGGCGGCATGCTCACGCTCGGTGCCGCCGCGCTGGCGCTGATGGCGCTCGTGCTCTTGGTCGCATTCCCGGTTCGCTGGCGGCTGCTCCCGCTGCTCGCCGTGGTCATCGCGGTCGCGTGGACGTTCTCGCTGCTCGGTTTCCTGGGAATCGACCTCTCGCTCGTCACGATCTCGGGCCTCCCGATCCTCATCGGCATCGGCGTCGACTTTGCGATCCAGGTGCACAACCGAGTGGAGGAAGAGGTGGTGCTCGACCGCGAGGACCACCCGATGCGAGAAACGCTCGCCAATCTGGGCCCGCCGCTGACGGCGGCCACATTCGCGGCGGTCGTGGCCTTCCTCGTACTCCGGATCTCTCTTGTGCCGATGATCCGCGACTTCGGCGTGATGCTCGCCATCGGCATCGTGATCATCCTCGTGGTCGGCATCACCGTGCCCACCGCAGTACTCGGAATCCGCGAATACAAGGCCCGCACAAAGTCGTTCGCCGAACCCACGCGGGTTGAACGAGCGATCGTGAAACTCGGAAGCCTCCCGCAGAAAGCCGTGATCCCGCTGATCGCATTGTCGGTCGGTGTCCTGGTGGCAGGAATTCTGCTCGAGGATCAGTTCGAGATTCAGAGCGACCCGGTGCGGTGGGTCAATCAGGACACGCAGACCGTGCGAGACATCGACACGCTGAAGGAGGAAACGCAGTTCGAGAGCACCCTTGGCGTGCTGGTCACGGCCAACAACATCAACGCGCAGCCCGTGGTCGACACGCTCTACGCCTTTGTCTCGACATGGGACAGTCCCGACGAGGATCGCATCGCCAACAGCTCGAGCATGGTCTCGACGATGTCGAAGATCATCAACATCGACGGCGCCAACCCGGTGCCGCCGCGTGCGGAAGATCTCGAGCTCCTCATCGATGTCATGCCGCCGGATATCCAGCGAGCTCTCGTCGCCGCCGACACCACCGCCACCCAGGTGAACTTCCGTCTCGCTCCCGCTCCACTGGCCGACGACGCGATCCTCGTGGCCGAGATCGAGGCAGATCTCGAGGCCCGCATCTCGGCGGTGAACCTGCCGCCCGACTCGATCCTGCTGGTCGGCTTGGAAGACGGCGACGCCCCCATTCGGGCGGTGCCGGCCGGTCTCGCCGTGGTCGGTGTCGGGCTGCTCGAGAATCTCTCGGCGAACCGCGCCGTGCTCACTTATCTCGCCCTTGTGGTCGCCGGCCTCTGGCTGCTCCTGCGCCACCGAAGCCTGCCCCGTGCTCTGCTGGCCATGACGCCGGTGTTGCTGGCCGTGGGCGCCTCGTCGGTGATCGTTGCCGTGGCCGGACTCACACTGAGTCCGTTGACGACGGTGAGCGGGCCGCTGGTCATCGCGTCGTGCACCGAGTTCAGCGTTTTGATACTCGGGCGCTACCTCGAGGAGCGACAACGTGGCCTTTCACCGCAGGAGGCGACCGACCGCGCCTCGGCTCGCACAGGCCGAGCGTTCTTCACGTCGGCTCTCACAACGATCTTCGGCTTCGGCGTGCTCGTCTTCTCTGCCCTTCCGCTGCTGTCCGACTTCGGCCTCATCGTCACGATGAACGTTGCCGTCGCGCTTCTCTCGGCGCTCGTGGTGATGCCGCCGCTCCTCGTGTGGGCGGATACGCGGGGCTGGATCGGCGTCGACTCGGTGTCGTCCGAGAGTGGAGCCCATGGAGTGGTGTTGGCTGATCGGCCTCGACCCGGAGCGCTCGTTGGTGTCGTCGGCCTCGCCGCGCTCGGATTGGTGCTCTACCTTGGCGCCGACAGCGAGTCGGGAGATGCGAGCGCCGCGGAGTTCACCGCCGTCGCCCTGCCGACCACGACCACGACGACCACCACGACCACCACACTCGCTCCGGGAGAGGAGCCGGTCGAGATCGACGTCACTCAGTACGGCACCGAGCAGCCGCCTCCCACCGAGCTCGTGCCCAGCACGCTGTGGAGTTATCTCACCCAGGCGGGCGGCGACCCACAGCGGGCGGTCTGCACCGGCTCGGTGCTCGGGGATCGAGTCAATCTCGACGACCTGATCACCCAACTCGTGCCTGGATTCCCTGATGATGCGCTCGTGCCCGTCGTGCAGGCAGCTGAAGACTGCGGGGTCGACCCTGATGTGCTCGACGGAGCGATCGTCATCGCACGTGGCGGCTGATACTTCACAGAGAGTGGGATTGTGAGGTGGTCCACCTTCGTGCGTGATGGACGCACCACTATGTGCAGCCATGACTACGGTTCGAGGAAATCGGGAGCAACGTCGCCGCGACGTTCTCGAGGCCGCGGCCGGGCTGCTCGAGGAAAGCGGCTGGGACGGCTTTTCCATCCGTGAGATCGCGGCACGCGCCGGGGTGAGTGGCGGTGCGGTGTACCAGTGGTTCTCCGGCAAGAACGAGATCTGGGCCCACCTTCAGACGACCCGCTACATCGACGACACGAAGACGATCGGACAGTGGCCCGATGATCTTGCCCCCATCGAGACCGTCCACCGAATCGTCTCGCTGATCGCACAGAGCCATGCCGACATCGGCCGCCACCGGTTCTCCCTCGAAGCGGTTCTCGATGGTCGCGTCCCCGACTACCTCATCGAGTTGATGAACGCTCGACATCTTCTTGGCGCCGCGGTCGCCGATCGGGTTCGATCGATCAACGCCGCCGACGGCGAGCCGGAGAACCAACTCGCCCGCCTTGCGTGGCTCTGGGCCACAGCGGAAGGTGTCGGCGATCATCTGGTCGACGCCCGCTTCGAGGCAGTCGGCGTGCAGCCAAAGGACTTCATGGACACGACAGCAGAATGCGTTCTCGCTGGCCTTCGAGCCCACTCTCCCGTTACGGTCGATCTCCCGGCGATGGGAGACGACTGATGGTGGACACCCCGCCCCAATCGCACACCGGACGCTCGACGACCTCGAGAGGCGATCGCGACGGTCGGCGACGAGATGTCCTCGCCGCGGCGAGTGACATCCTCGAGGAGTCCGGCTGGGAGGGTTTTTCCATCCGTGCCATAGCGGCTCGTGCCGGCGTGAGTACCGGGGCGGTCTATCAATGGTTCTCCGGCAAGGACGAGATCTTCGGCGAGCTCTACGACCGCCAGATCCGCGATGGTCTCGAGCTGATGGACACACTGCCCGACGATCTCGGTCTGGCCGACGCCGTCAGGCTGATGCTCGAGTGGGTCGTGGATCTCTACGAGACGCTGGGCCGATACGAGATGGAGTTCGTGGAGGAGAGCCGCGGCCGCAGTGGCCGCGAGATCGCTCCAGCGATGGACAGCACCTACATCCTTCTGGGCAATCAGGCCGACGCGCTCCTCGACCGGGCCGCAGCGGTAGACGGCCTCACCCTCGTGCCCGCCAGCGACTTCCGTATTACTTGGTTCTGGGCCGGCTGCGTCGGGGCCGCTGAGCGACTCATCGTGAGCGCCAAACACTTCCAGGATGATCGGCGCGAGGAACTCCTCGCCTTCTCGTCCGACCGGCTGGCGAAGAGCCTGCTGGCCTGATCGCTCAGGTGGGCTTTCGCCCAATCGTTGCGATCGAGGCCGGACTCAGCATCACGAATCCCGGTTCCCGGACCTGTGCAAGAGCGGCCGCACCGTCGGCCTCGGTCACCAACTCGGCGGCAACGAGATGAGGGATCGCCCGCTCGAGGGCGAGAAACCACCACTCGCCGCTCGGCTCGCCCGGGCGCATCGCCCACACGTCTCCGACGGCGTCGAGTTCGACGAGTCCGTGCTGTCGCATCCGGTCGAGGATCTGCAGCCCGAAGTTGGGGTCGCGCCATTCCTCCTGGCTGCCCGCGGCGATGATCTGATGAATTGTCGCGTAGGGCTCGGGTAGCCCCTGCTCACCGAAGCCGAGGAACTGGCCGTCTTCGAGCACCAACCATCCACCTGGCTTCAGGGCATCGATGAGCTTCGGAATGACTTCTTCTCGACTGGGCACGTGTTGCAGCAGGGCACGAGCGTGGACGATGTCGAAGTGGGCGGTGGGAACCCGGTCCTTCTCGATGTCGAGTTCTCGCAGGATCACGTTCTCGGGCATTTCCTCATGGAACTGGAGGTCGATGTCGGCCGACATCACCCGACCGTCGGCACCGACGCGCTCGGCCAACCAGGCACTGACGCTTCCTGCCCCGGCGCCTACTTCGAGCACGTGCATTCCCGCCGTGACTCCAATCCGGTCGAGCACCGCGAACGTCTTGGGATCGCGGGCCGCCGCGAGCATCCCCAGCCGCACCCGCTCGATGTCGACCTCACTGTCGTCGGTTCCGTACCGTTCGGTCATCGCTGCACCCTCTCTGTGGCGACGGGGTCACCCGCCACGTAGAACTGCGCCGCCCATTTGCGGAATTTCATGATCGGACCGTCGGCATCGGCCAGGGCCGGTAGCGGCTGCTGGATCTTGTTGTCGAAGATCACGTTGTCCTCGGCCATCTGCTTCTTCAGGTCACGAACCAGAGCCTCGCCAACGCCGACCGGGCCACGAACGCGGTACAGCTTCATCGACCACGTGGTCTCCCAGTCGACCGGCACCGTCACGTTGAAGAACACCGTGTCGACAATGCCCGAGAATCGAGCCACAGAGAACCCGGGGCCGTAGCCATCGGTGTCGATGCGGCCACTCGTCGGGCCACGAGGAGTCGAGAACTCGACTGTCGAGCGCATGCGGTTGAAGTAGCCGTCGAACTCGAGTGACTCGAGGTCGGGCACACTCGCGGCGCCGTGCACGGTGCGCAGATGAATGTAGTCCGGTCCGTTCTCGGCCAACTCCTGCCACGGGCACCGGACGGTCCACTCGGCCGGAGCAAGGGGGACCCAGTCATCGGTCAGATACTCCGACAAGGTCGGGATCTCCCACAGGGGCTCCACCTCCGGGTCGGGGTGGAACCAGAACATCACGAGACCGTTGCGCTCGACCGTCGGGTAGGCCCGCAGCTGCGCCTTCTGGTTCGTTCGGTCCGAATAGGGAATGTTGGCGTTCGTCCCGTCGGCAGCCCATTCCCACCAGTGGTACGGGCAGACGAGGTTGCCATTCTCCACCCGTCCGCCGATCCCGAGATTCGCGCCGAGATGCGGACAGTAGGCGTCCATCACGTGGGCCGTTCCCTCGTCGTCACGCCACAACACGAGATCGCGGGCAAGCAGCCGTACGGGACGCACCGCACCGGGCGCGAGGTCGTCGCCGAGCGCGATCGGATACCAGGCAAAGGGGAAAGCGTCGTAGTAGGGGAAACGCTCGAGCGAGGTCATCGACGACACCGGAAAGCTTCGCTGGCCATCAGCGGACTGGCGAGCGATTGCCTGCAGTGGCGTCTCGCCGTCGAAAGGTTTCACGGCGGCGAGCGTAGGCGGCAGCCCGGTTGGCGTCGATCGGGTCGGACGGGGAGAATCGCTGCTGATGACCGCAGGCACCAACGAGACCAACGAGCCGCCCGAGCAGACCGCGTACCGGGCCGAGGTCCGGGCCTGGTACGAGGCGAACGCGACTCCGAAGAAGCCTGACGACCCCTGGGCCACCAACGTCCACATCGACCCCGCCCAGGCCGCACGGCACTTCCGCAACTCGAAGGAGTGGCTGGGTCGCCTCTACGAAGCGGGCTACTCGGGGATCGCGTGGCCGTCGGAGTACGGCGGTGGCGGCGGCGAGTCGTGGATGACGCGCATCGAGCGAGAGATCTCCGGCGACTACGAAGAGTTCACGGGATTTCCCGGCGCAACCATCGCCATGCTCGGCCCGACGCTGCTCCGCCACGGCACCGAAGCGCAGAAGAGCGAATACATCCCAAAACTCCTTTCGGCCGAGCTCACTTTCTGCCAGCTCTTCAGCGAACCGGGTGCAGGCAGCGACTTGGCCTCGTTGGGGGCCAAGGCTGTTCGCGATGGCGACGAGTTCATCGTCAACGGACAGAAGGTCTGGAACAGTTCGGCGCAATACACCGAGTGGGGTTTCGTCCTCGTCCGCACCGATCCCGAGGCGCCAAAGCACAAGGGCATCACGTTCCTTCTCGTCGACATGTCGTCGCCCGGCATCGAGGTACGGCCCCTCGTCCAGATCAACCGCTCAGCGCACTTCAACGAGGTCTTCCTCAACGACGTCCGCGTTCCCGTGGCAAACGTTGTCGGCGAGATCAACGAAGGCTGGGCCCCCGCTCGCACCGTGCTCTCCAACGAGTCGGCCTTCATCGCGGGTGGTCGAACCCCCACCGGCAACAAGCTCCGGGAACTCGCCCAGGCGAACGGATGCACCAACGACCCCGTGATCCGCGAACTTCTGGCCACCTATCTGACCCGGGAACGGATCTCGGGCTGGATGGGCGAACAGGTCCAACAGGCGATCCGCCGCGGCGAGATGCCACCGATGGATCCGGGCCTCTTGAAGCTTCTCGCCTCGAAGAACAAGCGGCTCGCGGGCGACCTCGCCATGCAGATTCTCGGTGCCGCCGGTCAAGCCGACAACACCCCCGAGACCTTCTGGGCCCAGATGGAGCTCATGGGCCGCTTCTCGATCTCGATCGGCGGCGGCACCGACGAAGTCCTCAAGAACAACATCGGCGAACGCTCCCTTCGGCTGCCGCGCGAGCCTGGTTACAACAAGGACCAGGCCTGGCGCGACATACCGAAGTAGGCCTTCAGCCGCAGCAAGGGCGACCGTCGCTACTGACGACCTCGTTCTCGAGCTGGTCGGCGTCGCCGGTCTTGACATACCACTCCCAGCGAGTGTCGTCGGGGCCCATCACCCAGGTCTCGGTCTTCTCGGCGAAGCAACACACGGTGTCGTCAATGCCGGTCGTCTCGAGGCCGTCGTCGCTGAGGCGGGCCTCGGCCGCGGTGACCTCGGAGGCATTCTCGACCTCGACACCGAGGTGGTTGAGCGTGCCGCCGCCGGCTGCGTTCTCGAAGAGGACGAGCTTCAGCGGGGGCTGATCGATGGCGAAGTTGGCGTAGCCGGGCTTCACCTTGGCGGGCTCGGTGGCAAACATCTTCGAGTAGAAGTCGATCGCTTCGTCGAGATCGCTGACGTCGATGGCAAGTTGCAGGCGCATTGTGGTCTCCTGAGTTCATTTCGATGATGGTCGATATGACCAACAAACGCAACCTTGCCCAACGTATCGATATCTGTCAATATGTTTCTCATGAGAATCACGCTTTCTTCTCCGTGCTGCACTCCCCTGCAGGCATCGCCCCTCTCCGAGACCGATGCCGACGAGCTGGCTGGCGTACTCAAGGCACTCGCCGATCCGGTGCGACTGCGCCTGCTCAGCTTCATCGCGGCAACCGAGGAGGGGGAAGCATGTGCGTGTGATCTGACCGAGCCCACCGGCCGTTCGCAGGCGACCGTGAGTCACCATCTTTCTCAGTTGACGCAGGCCGGCATTCTCGAGCGCGAGCAGCGCGGCAAGTGGGCATGGTTTCGACTCGACCGCGAACGGCTCAGCGGCGTGTGTGCGGCCGTGTGTGCGACCTCGGCCGAATAGCCAACGCTCATTCGATCGGCGATCCGTCGGGTCGCAACACATGCCACTCGCCCACCGGATCTCGCCAGACGGTGAAGCCCTTCTGTTTGTGACGGTTGTGCTTCCCACAGAAGGGTCCCCCGTTTCCGGGGTTGGTTCTGCCGCCATGGGCGTGGTCGAGGGTGTGGTCGATCTCGCAGCGGCTGGTCGGCACGCTGCAACCGGGCCACGAACAATGCTGGTCTGACAGCTGAGCGGCCAGGCGAGCGCCTCCGGTGAAGAAGCGGGCTCGGCCGAGGTCGATCACCACTCCGGCCGCATCGACCACGACCCGCCGCATCTTCGACACCAGGGCGTTGGCGGCGGCCTCAACGGGCTCGAGGCACACGCCATCGAGCGTGCGACAGACCACATCCGCAGGGTCGAGCCGTTGCGGCTCCTCCCCACTCAATCGGCGCAGGGCCTCCTCGAATGTCGGCTGGTTCCACACGATGTTGTGAGCAAACTCGGCCCCACAAGCGGTGTTGTCGGACTTCGCGGCGTCTTGGAACACCTGCCAGAGAGCATCGGCGCGCCGCTGGGCCTCGGTGCGAGGCAGATCGGCCGCGGTAGCGGCTTCACCGCGCTCGGCTTTGGCCTTCTCCCAGTCGGCGAGCCGCTCGGCCGAAACGTAGTGGCCGTAGATCTCGTCGATGTTGGCTCCCTGCATCGCCGCGAAAGAACCCTTCAGCTGCCAGCCGAGATCGATCGTGTCGTGCAGCAGCGAAGCGTTGCGCGTCTCATGGCGAATCGAATTTCTCGGCTCGGGCCCGTCTTCATCCGCGAAGCGTTCCCAGTCGCGTACCTCGGTCTCGAAGTCGACGAACGACAGCCGAGACGCAAGGCGCAGGAACCACTCTTGAGCATCGACCATGTGTGGTCGCACTCGTGGATTCGAATGCACCCGCCCCAACAGGTCGAACTGGTCGACACCGAGCTCTCCGGCCTGCAGCGCCGACCACACAAGGGGCAGCGTGGCGGACATCCGCGCCCCTCGCTCACGACTGGCCGCTCCGGCCGGCGACAAGCGCGCACAGTGGCGTGTCATCGCCTTGGCCGATACGAACCCATCGGTCGCGTAGACACCAGCGGCCTCGAGCTCGGCCTGCGCTTCGATCTGCAGAGCGCGGAGCCGACGAGCACACGACTCGACCGAGCGAATCAGGTCGGAGGCATTGCGGGCGGAGCCGACTGCTACCCCGTCCGCCAGCAAGCTGTCGAGCGCTTCACCAATTGTCGTCAACTCCGCCGAGCCATCGATCATGAGCACACACTACGGACGGGGTGTGACACCCGATTCAGCCAGGTTTCTGCCATACCGACACGTGGGATCGGCTGTCGGCGGTGAACGGTTCTCGGTCCCAACCGGCCCATCGCTGCACTAACTGCAGGCCCGCGATTCGCGCCATCAGGTCGTATTCCGCCGGCCAGGCATATCGATGAGTGGAGGAAAAGGTCGTGGCCACGCCGTCGCGAACCCACTGGTGATGAGAGGTCAACCGTTGTTGCAACACATCGAACTCGTCGATGCCCATGTGGCCCTCCGACACATCGAACGCGAGGTACTTCTCCCCCGGCCCGAGACGCTGTAGCCGCGGCACGCCCGTCTCGACCACGAAGTGACCACCGGCCACGAGGTGCGACGCGGCATTCACGAAACAGGCCACCTGCTCATCCTGTTCGAGCAGGTTTCCGATTGTGTTGTAGACGAGGTAGACGAGCGAGAACGAGCCATCGACCCGGGTCGACGACATGTCGCCGATCGTCAGATCGATCCCGGCGGCTCCCGGCTTCTCCTTCATCACCGCAGCCATCGGCTCTGAGAATTCGATCCCCGAAACCGGCACACCCCGACCGGCGAGCGGCACGCCGATCCGGCCTGTCCCGATCGCGAACTCGAGCGCCGCGCCGTCACCCACGAGCTGTCTCAGAAACTCGACGGTCGGATCGATTACCTCGGGCGAGTTCATCGGATCGGAGGGGTGGTCGTACATCGCCGCGATGTCGGCGTTGAAAAACGTCATCCCGCAAGGCTGTCATCCGAGCACCGGAGGCGCCGCGAGATTTCCCTCGATTGACGAAATCCGGTCGCTGCCACAGTCTGGGGGCGGATGACCGATTCCTCGAAATCTGCATCACCTCCCGTGGTGAGGCTGAATCTGCGCCGAGCGCTCGCGTGCTGGCGGGGCCTGCTGAATCCGGTGAAGAACCACGAGCAGTTCCTCGAACTGATCTTCGCCGTCGCCGGGCCCGGATTCGAGAGGAGCTACGACCGGTTCCGGGAGTCGCCGGACGGACAACAACTGCTCGAAGATCGACCCGACATCGTCGATGTTCTCACTGACGCGGACCGACTTCGATCGTGTCCGAAGGGCAGTCTCGGCCATGCCTACCTCGACTTCATGGGCCAGAACAGGCTCGACGCCGGTCTCTACGACAACACCCACCACGACCTCCCCGCCATCGCGGCGCGGCTCGGGTGGGACGACGACTTTCACTACATCGTCCACCGCGGCATCGCGATCCACGACGTCATGCACGTGCTCGGCGGCTACGGCCCCGACGTGGGCGGCGAGTTCGGCGTTCTCGGGTTCACCCATGGCCAGGTCGACGCCCGGATGACGGCCGGAACCGTCGGCATATTGATGACGGCGCCTCTGGGTGTCCGTCGGTCCCAGCGCCTCCGTTGGTGGCGAGAGAGCGTCAAACGCGGCCGAGATGCCAACCTGTTGTTCGCAGCGCCGTTCGAGAACCTTCTCGACCAATCGCTCACCGAGGTGAGAACGCTGCTGCACATCGCCGATGACGCCGCGGCTCACCCCGATGGCCACCTCTACTCTCGATTCCAGTTCGGCACGCGACGATCACGGCAAGCTGCTCATGCCTATGCGCCTTATCGATACGACCCGGAAAGAGACCACGCAGCCGCGCCAGCCGACTCAGTCGAGGCGTAGCCGCAGCGTGACGTAGCCGCTGTCCTTATCTACCCCGCGGCCAACTTGACGAAATCCATAGGCGGCGTAGAAGCGACGCCCGATCGGATTGTCTTCGAACACATCGAGCTCGAGGAACGCCCGCCTTGCCCGCGCCTCGTCCATGAGCGCCCGACCGTGGCCGCCGCCCTGACTCTCGGGATGCACGAAAATCGCACCGACTTCGTTCTCGACCAGCGAGAGGAATCCGGTCACCGAGCCGTCGGCCACGCTCACGATGGTCTCTGACGCCGGCAGCCACTGCTCGGCGATGCGCACGGCCTCCTCCTCGAGAAACTCCGCGCTCAGAAACGAGTGAGCGACGAGCGACGCCTGATACCAGCTGTCGAGAACGGTGGAGAGATCTTCGGCTTCGTAGTCTCGGGTACCAACCATCGAGCCAGCCTCGCCGCTTGGCGCTAGGGGCGCTCGGAATTACCTCGGCGAGTTGGTGCCTGTGAAATGATCGATCGCCGGGGGGTGGCCCATGAGCACATCGATCGATGTCCTGACGAACGAGACCGTCGAGCTACTACAGCAACTGATTCGCAACCAGTGCGTCAACGAGGGCACGCCGGAGTCCGGGCACGAGGATCGGAGCGCTCGTCTTCTCCGCGACGAACTCGACTCGATCGGCGTCGACTCTCAGCTGATCGAGACGCTCCCAGGACGAACGTCGCTCGTCGCCCGCTACGAGGGAACCGATCCGAGCGCCCCGGCGCTGTGCCTGATGGGCCACACCGATGTCGTGCCGGTAAATCCCGACGGGTGGCGAAACGACCCCTTCGGCGGGGAACTGCTGACTGAATCCGATGGCACCCAGGAAGTCTGGGGCCGGGGCGCGGTCGACATGCTCAACCTCACGTCGTCGATGATGGTGGCCTTTCGTGAGATCGTGCGGTCCGGCAAGCGCTATCCGGGCGACATCGTGTATTTCGCGGTCGCCGACGAAGAGGCGGGTGGCGTCCACGGCGCTTTCGAGATCGTCGACAAGTACTGGGATGCCGTGCAGTGCGACTACGTCCTCACCGAATACGGCGGCACTCCCGCCGTCGGCACCGATGGCACGACCGTGCTGCTCACAACCGGCGAGAAGCAGGTGGCCGGTCGTGGACTGGTCGTTCATGGAACTCCCGGACACGGGTCGATGCCCTACGCAACCGACAACGCCCTCGTGAAGACGGCCGAGATCGTGCGCCGCCTGGGTGAGTTCGAGGCGACACCGCGACTCGACGAGATGTTCGCCGACCGAATCGGCGCCCTCGGACTGCCGGCCGAAGTCCAGGAGCAGCTTCTCGACCCCGGCCGAGTAGCCGATGCGCTGGCCCAACTTCCTCCGGATCTGGCTCGCAACCTCCACTCCTGCTCGCACATGACCCTCAGCCCCAACACGCTGAACAGCGGCGAGAAGGGCAACACGGTTCCCGATCGAGCGGTGCTCGGAATCGACATCAGAATCCTCCCCGGCGAAACCCAGGACGAAGTCGACGACCTGCTCCGCGAGATCATCGGCCCCAAGCTCATGCCATCGGTCGACATCCACCGACTACGAGACGGCATGCCCGACGGCACCCCGTTTTCGTCGACCGACACACCGCTCTGGTCCGCGTTGGCCGACTCGATCCAGATGGCCTACCCGGACGCCAAGGTCGTCCCGAGCCTCGTGACCGGCGCGACCGATGCCCGCTTCTTCCGCCAGCGAGGCGTGCAGGCCTACGGCGCCGGGTTGCTCAGCAACAAGGTCCCTCTGCCGGAGTTTCTCAACCGGTTCCACGGCCACAACGAACGGATCGACGTCGAGTCTCTCAAGCTCACCACCCAGCTCTGGCTCGACGTGTTCGATCGACTCTGGGTATGACTCCGGCAGAGTCGGCGACGCTCGGAACACCGCTGACATTGCCGTGCGGACTCGTCGACCTGATCGACCCCCACCTGTCGTCGGTGGCCGCCGATCCCGATCATCTCATCAACCTTGCCGTCGCGAAGTAGGAATCTTCCCGTGGTGACAGCCTGACCTGAAGGCCGTCCTTGTGTGCCGAACTCGGGTGGGTTGTTCAGCTCGCTGGGGCGAAGTGGTGGATCGCGTCGGAGAAATCTGGGGCAGACGCGCAACATTGTGCGCCTGCGGCGCATCGTTGGTAGTGAGATGGGGGAAGTGTCACCACACCAAGCGCCTGCGGGAGACGCCGATGCCTCGGGCTTCGACGGCCTGTTTGCCCGCGAGCGCGGACCGATGCTGCGGCTGGCGGTTCTGATGGTCGGGTCTGCGGAGTCGGCTGAAGATGTCGTGCAGGACGCGTTTGCATCGGTGAGCGTGCGGTGGGAGGAACTGGAGCGGCCGGGCGGCTACTTGCGCACGACGGTGGTCAATGGTTGCCGCATGGTGCTGCGTCGCCGCGAGGTGGAGGACCGTCACGAGGGGGCGCTGTCGGGGCCGGCGGTCTCGGCGTTGCCGACACACCTTGTGGAACTGCGAGAAGCCTTGACGGGGCTGAGCGAACGTCAGCGAATCGCGATTGTGATGCGCTACTTCGCTGACGCGTCCGATGTCGAGATTGCCGAATTGTTGGACTGCCGTCAATCGACGGTGCGGTCGCTGATCCGTCGAGGTTTGTCGTCGATGAGGAAGGAGCTGGCGTGAGGATCGAAGAACAACTTCGGCGCGAACTCCCGGCACTTGCCGACGCGCTCCTCGACACCGGCACCGGCGCGGTGGCCGCTCCAGTGGCGAGCCCCGGCGACGTGATTGAGGTCGAGTTCGAACTCGACCCCCGACCGAGAACAGAGGAGCACACAATGACGAAGACACGATGGTTGCTGGCAGGGGTCGCCGCGGCGGTGATTCTGGTGATCGTGGGCGTCGTCGCGCTCAACAACGACGACGAACAGGGACTCGATACGGTCGATACGCCGGAAGCACCCACAGCGACCGTGGCTCCCACGACGACCGTGGGGCCGGCGACAACCGTGGTTCCCACGACGACGCCCGCGCCGGAGGTGCTCGAAGTCGCCGAACAGATCCGTGCCTACTTCGATGCCCGCGCCGCAGATCTCGCAGCGCCAGTCCCGGATCCCGACCTGTCTCGATTCAGCGGGAGGGCTGGAGGACCGATGCAACAGCATCAAGGCGCCGTCCAAGGGCTCTACGAACAGGGACGAGCGATCCGCCCCGGCGACCAGGGTCCGAACGACCTCCGAGTCGGGTTTGTCGATGTGGAGGGCGACGGCGGCGTCGACGTCGAGGCCTCAGCCTCAGCAGTTGCATGCGAAGTGAACTACGGCGTGCTCTACGAGGTCGCGACCGGGAATGTGGTGAATGACGACGTTGCGACGCGCGAGTTCGAGATCCTTCTCGTGCAGGTGGAAGGGGTGTGGGAGGTGGTCTTCATCGAGGCAACAGAGCAATGGGACGGGGAGGCCGGTTGCGCCCTGTCTCCCACCGACTATCCCCTCTGACCGTCGCCGCTCTGTTCGCCCTCGCGACGCTGAACGACACTGAGCCGCTCACATCCGCATCAATATGCGCCCATCGGCTAGGAAGAGCACCGACCAAACGGGAGTGAGTTGATGAGCCTGACCGACACAACGATCGTCGTCGCCGGTGCGACCGGCCAGGTCGGGGCACCGGTCGCGAAGGCGCTCGCCGCGCAGGGCCACGAGGTCCACGGCTTGGCTCGCTTCAAGGACCCCGTCGCACGTGAGGAGATGGAAGCCGCGGGCGTGATCTGTCACGCCGTCGACCTGATCGACCCTGACCTGTCGTCGGTGCCAACCGATCCCGATCACCTCCTCAACTTCGCGGTGACGAAGACAGGGCGCTGGGGCAAGGACCTCGCCGCCAACGCTGATGCTGCGGGCCTTCTCATGTCGCACTGCCGCACGGCGAAGAGCGTGCTGCACTGCTCGTCCACCGCGGTCTACGCGCCGACCGGCGGGGAGCCCATGAGCGAGGATTCTGCGCTCGGGCGAGACCACCACCAACACATGATGCCGACGTATTCGACGGCGAAGACCGCGGCGGAATCGGTCGTCAGCTTCGCCGCGAAGGCGTTCGATCTGCCCACCACGATCGCTCGCCTATGCGTCCCCTACGGCGATGAGGGCGGCTGGCCGATCTTTCATCTGATGATGGCCCAGGGCGGACAACCGATTCCCGTCCACACCGACGGCAGCCGCTACAACGTGATCCACCACGACGACATCATCAGCCAGATCCCTGCTTTGCTCGATGCCGCGACCACACCCGCGACGATCCTCAATTGGGGAGGCGACGAGGTCGTCTCCGTCGAGGAGTGGACCCGCTACATGTGTGACCTCGCGGGCGCCCCGGAACCCACCTTCGAGCCGACCGAGCTCACGATTCCGAGCGCCGTGATCGACACGAAGAAGTCGCGACCCGTTCTCGGGCCGTGCCGAGTGACGTGGCAGGACGGCTTTCGCCGCCTCACCGAGATCTTCGCCGGCTGACTAGAAGTCGGCGACGGTGGCGTCGAGAGACTGGAGTGCGTCGGCCGCCCACACCGGTGTCCACGCGGCCATTCCGACATTCGTCGGCCAGAAGGCCGCTACCTGACGAGCCTGGAATGTGTCGAACGAGGCACTGCGCGGATCAGTGTCGGGGATGGCCGAGACGATTGCTTGACCCGCCGCTCCGTAGTAGTCGCCATCGCCCCAGCACTCGCTGAACGAGGGCGTGGTGTCGTCCACATAGACCTGCTCGAGCGTCGGCACGACGGTGCCGCTGAACTCAGCGACCATCGAGATGTCACCCTGCGGCCCCTCGATGTATTCCCAGTCGGGGACGCCGGTGCCCACGGTGTCGGGCGAGCCGTCGATCGTCACCGGGGCAGCGAGCACGCTGTTGTTGTAGGTCATACCCGTGGCGGCTGCGTTCCAATCCCAGAACGACATCACGCCGCCGATGGCATGGACCCGCAGGTCGGTGACTTGCTCGTAGCGATCCTCGTAGAAGTACTCGGTGCGCTGAGTGAGCGGTCCGCTGTTGGCTCCGATGTAGGAGCGGATGGCTCGGATCGGCCCGTCGATGTTGGCGATGAAGGCGCCGTGGGCATTCGCGAATGTCGCGTTGCTCCGCGCGCACGTCGAGAAGGAGAAGCGCGACTTGTGCCCGTCGAGGATGTCGACACCGGTGCCCCAGTTGCTGCGCAGCTCGTCGGTGGTCCAGCGGTCGCTGAAGCCCATCGAGTAGTTGTCGGTGGTCACCGTGGATGACTCGGGGTTGGGCCCGTCGGCCCGCTTGTAGTCGTCCTTGTAGTTGCCCGCGTCGAGCGAGAAGTTGTAGGTGACATGGTCGATGCCGGCGCTCGGGTCGGCCCCCGCGGCGCCGTAGAAGAAGTAGATGTAGCCGGCTGTTCCGCCGTCGGGATCGACGATCGCGACCTCCTTGCCGACACCGCCGACTGTGCCGACCGGGTCTGGTGTGCCACCGGGAGCCTGCGGCCCGGCGTCGCGGGCGAGCACGACGATCTCGTCGTCGTCATCGATCGTGGCATCGGAATCGGCACCAACCCAGGTGTCGGGGTCGGCATAGACGAGCTCGGTGACACCGCTGTCGTTGCCGCTGCCGTAGACCGTGCCGGCAACACCGTCGCTGTTGTTGTTGGCCGGCATGACGCCGAGATCGATAACGATGCGTTCATCGATCTGCAAGGGAATCTGCACCCACTGGGCGTCGTCGGAATCCCACCGGAACGCGAGACCGCGACCAGGGTCGAGATTCAAATTCCCGATCCCGAGATCGGCTCCGGTGAGCACGACAGCACCATCGACACGAGGCATGAACGGGGCATAGACGTAGTTGCACGCGGTCGCGACAAGCGACGCTATGACGGCAAGGGACAACAGTTTCCAACGATCGGCCATGGGGCCACTCTGCCACTCTCAGTGGTCTTAGGTCGACTCGACAAAGAGATAAACGAGGTTCACAAATCTGCAGCTGAGCCAAAAGACCCATGCCTTATGCCCGTGAACTGCCGATGGAACTGCGTGACCCTCTTCAAGAACTCAACGCGTCGACGCGCCGTCAAGGGTGATGATCGCGGCGCCGCGCTCGTCGAGTTCGGCATCGTGGCGCCGATGCTCCTGATGCTCCTGTTCGGCATCGTGGAGTTCGGATTGCTCTTTGGACAGAAGCTCGATGTAAGCCAGGGAGCGCGCGAGGGGGCCAGGCTCGCATCCGTCAACTATCAGTCGACGTCCGGGTCGAGCGGAACGACGCAGGCCTCCGAGATCGTCACGACCGTGTGCACGCGACTCGAGGTGGCGAGCGGCACGAAGATCTCGATCGACACCAGCAACGGCACGGCAGTCGGCGACATCATCACCCTGAGAGTGGAGGCCCCGGCGCAGCCCGTCACCGGCGTCTTTGATCCGTGGCTTTCGGCACGAGTCATCATGAGCGATGTGGAGGTGCGCCTCGAACAGGCCGCGACCTACACCGGCACGAGCCAGGAAGCCTGCCCGTAATGCGTCCCCGATTCCCGACCCCCTCGAGCAGCCCGCGTGGCCGGGAACGAGGCGCGACGCTGCCGATGTTCGGCATCTGCCTCATCGTCCTCATGGCCATGAGCGCCTTTGCCACCGACCTCGGCCTGCTGTTCGTCGAACGCCGCGAAACCCAGTCAGCGGCCGACGCTGGCGTCCTCGGAGGCGCGCTCGACCTCGCCAACGGCTTGAGTACCGCTTCGGAAGCATCGGCTGCACTCGCTCGCACAAACCTCAGAACCACGTACAGCGACGCCGAGTGGTCGGCTCTGTGGGCCGCGTGCACCGATCCTGATGCACTCGCCTACACCGGCACCGTCCTCGGGACGGCGACCAATTGCATCAGCGCCGATGGTTTGGGCAAGTACCGCGTCGTCGTACCCGACCAGGCTGTTCCCGCCGCGTTCTCTTCCGTCCTGGGAATCCAGCAGTTCACCACCGGCGCATTCGCCGAGGTCGAGGTGACCCTCAGCGGCGTCGGCGGAGTCCTTCCATTCGCGGTGCTGAGCACGGCGCCTTCCGGCAGCCTGATCTGTCTCCGTTCTGCCTCGGGCGGGACGGCGTCGCCCCCATGCTCGGGTGCCGACGCTGGCAACTTCGGCGCCCTCGAGATCGCCCAGTGGGGCAATCCCCAGTACGGGACCCAGAACATCCCTTGCAACCTGAACAAGGGCGACCAGCTGATGGTCAACATCTCGGTCGGCATCGATCACTTCATCACGCCGTTCACCGGCACGCAGATCATCGACTCCTGCGCAAAGCCCTTCGGTCCCAACGCGCTTCCGACCTTCCAGGGAATCGGCGGAGGGCTCTACACCGGCATGATCGCCGGCGACGTGATCGCGGGGACCTACTTCCCGGGCCGGCTCACCTTGACCAGTGCCGGCGCCACGCAGGCCTTCAAGAAGCAGAGCAACATCTACAACGTCGATGACGTCCCGCTCTGGGAATACATTCCCTTTGGCAAGGGCGTCACTGTGCCGGCGACCTGCACCCGCGAAAGCTTCGAGGCAACGGTGGCAGCCGGCGGGCACGCGGCGGCCGAGACCCAGATGGCGACATGCTTCACGGACTTCCAACTCGGCATCGGCTACGCGGCGCTCTTCGACATCGACACGAATGGCGACAACGAGCCCGACATTGTCTTCTCGGCTCGCTACGGCGCTGTCCCGCAGTTTCATGAGACCGCGTTTCCAACGGGCAACAGCGCACCGCTGCACATCAAGGACTTCAGGGCGGTCTTCGTGAACGGGATCTATGCCGGCTGCAACGGCACCAGCTGTTCGATCATCCACACACCTGGATCGGGTGGTGCCACGATCACGCTCCCCAATGGCAGCGCCCCGATCGACCAGGTCACGGGCTGGCTCTTGCCGGACGGAACACTCCCGCCGGAGCTACTCGAGAACGGTGTCGCGGGAAGCCTGGGCGCCTTCCAGATCCGCTTGTCACGCTGACTCCGGCGGGCGAGCAGATACCCTCGCTCTCAGAACGGGACGTGGCGCAGCTCGGTAGCGCACCTGCTTTGGGAGCAGGGGGTCGTGGGTTCAAATCCCGCCGTCCCGACAAAAAGACGCGGTCAGAGGCCTAGATGGAGAGCAGCTGCCGACGCCGCCAGGCGAGCCACCCGAGCAGGACCGCCCCCAGGGTGCCGGCCGCAAGGGGAACGCAGAGTTCGCAGCTGGAGCCGTCGCTGCTGGCGGTCGGCGTCGTGATGTGGCTGCCGGTTATCGGCTGGAGTGGTCGAGCGCCGTCGCGGAGCAGCGCAGCAATCTGGTCTGTGAGGTCATCGGGCGCAGCGACCCCCTCGGAGATCGTGATCTCGACCGATTCGGTGGTCGAGTTCCCGCCCTCGTCTGTGGTCGTCACGGACAGCAGGTGACGGCCGACGGTCAAGTTGCGCGCCACGCTGGTGCGGTCGTCCCCGAGGTGTCCGTCGATGTCGCTGTTCCATAGATAGTCGAGTCGATCTGGGTCGAACCCGCTGTTGGCATCGAAGCCCTGGGCTCGTAGCGCAATGGGATCAGTACTGAGGAATTCCGAGTTCGGTGTCGGACTCACGACCGTCAGCAGCGGTGCCTGGTCGGCGATGGAAACGCCAGTGACGCTGGCTGTCGTGGTCGTGAAGCCGTCCGTCACCCGCACGAGCACCTCACCGTCGTCGGAGCTCGGCAGATCGGCCAACCCGTCGAGAACGAAGGACGTCTGCGTGCTTCCGGCCACCAGTGGAACCCAGGCGGCGTTGTCGGTCGGCCGATACTGCACCGAGGTCCAGTGCTCGTCGCTGTCCGGATCAGCGATCGACACATCGACAACCAACGCCTCGTCGCGAACCTCGGCCGTCGTGATTTCAACGACGGGCGTCGCGGTCGCGACCAGCTCGTCGAGAAGCTCGCCCTTGCGGACGAGGACGACCCGCTCGGTGTCGTCGAGCACCGGGAACCGAGCGCTGAACAGCGCGCCTTCGGGGTCTTCCGTTGCTCCGTGCGCCATCGGGTCGTCAAGCTCGACGGTGGTGGCCCACTGGACCGCGTCGTCCTCGCCCATGAGGGCGAGAATGTAGGGGCCACCGCCGACCGGGTCGCCGGTCAGGCGACCATCGAGCGCTCCGAACGAGGTGAGCTGCACGGCCCGATGGAGCGTGAATTCGCCTGCGCCCGCATTGATCACGCCGCTGATCAGCTGCTGGCTGTCGTGGGCCGGAGCCGCGGTTGGATCGCCGGAAGGTCCGAGCTGAAGGTCACAGAAATCGCCCTCGGCTTCAACGACATCCAGATCACAATCGAACGCCGGCACCCCACCCGATGTGCCCGAGGGAACATGGCCACCGTTGCCTTGGGTCGGATCGATCGGCGCCACCGTGTTGACGTCGCAAGCGACGTCGAGGAACAGGAGCATGGCGCACCCGTGGTACGGATCGAGCCATCCGGGATGGCGATACGACATGAACGGCCAGGCTGCGTTTGGTGCGTTCGGGTCGTTCGACATGATGCTCGGATGCTCTGTAAACGGCGCCGACGGCAGCGGATCGAACCCGTAGTAGCCGGCCCAGTCAGTGGGAGCGAGAGAACAGTTCGGCCATGAGTAGGTCGCGGGGAACGATGCGTCGTAGGCGCCCCCGTGGGCCTCCTGCGGGACCGGATCATCGGGGTCGAACTTGCACGGGGCGTGCCCGAGCCCAGCGAAGTGCCCGCCCTCGTGCGCGACGACGACCCCTGTGCCATGTCGCCACTGGGGGCTTCCGTAGGTGCCGCCCATCTGCGACCACGTCGTTCCTCCCCAGGCGACACCTGGCGCCTTCACCGGTATGTCGAGCGAGACCATCCCGAGGTATTGATGGTTGTCGGCCAACCCCGACTCCTCATACATCTCCAGCAGTGCGAGATTTGGCTCGGTATAGGTCTCGTCATCAGTGAGGTCCCAGTTCGAGTCGGCGTCGCCGACCACGGTTGCGTGGGGTATGGCGAAGAGCTCAGCGATGGGCCAGGTCCGGTAGGTCATCAGATGTTCGCTGACGTATCCCGCCAGGGTCGTGTGGATCAACGGCAACCCGTCGTCGGTTTCGAGGTAGAGCGGGAAGTAGTGGATCGTCGCCGAACGGGCCTCGTACAGGCTCATGTTCACAGCGCCCTCGTTGTTCGAGGCATCCACTTCGTTCGACGCATCGATGTCGCCGTTCCCGAACACCATCGCCCGGACCTCGAGGTCGCCGGAGGTCTCGGTCCAGTCGAGCGGGATCTCGAAATACGGCGTGCCGCCGTGCGAGCCTCGGGCCGCGCCGTTCATCTCCTCGGGGATGGTCACCGGGCCGTTCGACGACCACAGCACTCCCATCTCCACCCCATCGACAAGGACGAGAATGGCGGCGTCGACGTTGGCCTGCGACCCGCCGGCGGCATCGGTGACCGCATGGACACGGACCCACGTTTCCCGTCCGGCAACGAGGTTGAAATCGTTGTTGAGATTCTGCAGACCCTGCGTGACCTCGATGGCGACGAGCTCGATGTCGGCGATCTCGGCGGCCTGGCTCTCGGGCAACAACGAAGTGGTGGTTGTCGCACCGAACTGGGTGGGCGAGCTCGACGGCGGCGGGACGGGATCGCCGCCGAGGGTCGTCGACGTGCCGATCACGCCGGGAAGGGTGGTCGTGGGCGGGAGGGTCGTCGCGCCGAGGTCACCGGGGCTCAGGGTGGTGGTCGTCAGGACGGCAGTGGGAACCGGCGCTTGCGTGGTGGTTGTGCTCGTCGTCGTTGTGGTGGTGGTCGTTGTGGTCGTTGTGCTCGTCGTCGTGGGCGGCGTGGTGACGGTCAGCTTCGCGGCTGCTTGTTGTTCGCAGGTCGAGCGGCTTCGGTTGAGACAGGCAATCACGGTGTGACCGCCGGCGGTTGTGGAACGAGGAATAGAGAATCGCTCCGAGAACCCATCCTCGACGTCGTCGGGGCTGATGAACTCCGACGCGACCGGAGACGAGTCGACGACATCGATGTGGATCTCGACAGTGCCAGGCAGAAAGCCGTCGACCGTCGCGGTGATCAAGTCACCGGGGTCACCGCTCGACGGTGACAGCTCCAGAGACGGACCGGCCTGCGCGAGCGCGACACTTGGCAGTATGAGTAGGACCGGAAGCACGAGCACGAAGCGACGCATTGTCCAATCGTGACGAAGGACGACCTCTCCCGAATACCGATGGCCTGAGACCCGAGGTATGGCTACCCCTACCCGTCGTTCGGGGGTTCTGGCTAGCGTCGATTCCGTGACCCCTGTCAGGCTCGTACTCGCGGAGGACAACCTGCTTGTGCGCCGGGGCCTGGTCAGCCTGCTCGAGACCAGCGGCGACATCGAACTGGTCGCCGCGTGTGAGTCCTTCGATGAACTCGTTGCCGCTGTGGACAAGCACCAACCCGATGTCGTGCTGACCGACATCCGGATGCCGCCCGACCACTCAGATGAAGGTGTGCGAGCAGCGGAGATCTTCCGAGACACCCACCCGACCATGGGAGTCGTGGTCATCTCCCAATTCGCCGAACCCGAGTATGTGCTCGCGGTGCTCGGCGAAGGGTCCCGTGGGCGGGGCTACGTGGTGAAGGACCGGATTGACGATCGCTCACATCTGCTCGCTGCGATTAGCTCGGTGGTCGGGGGTGGCTCGTTCATTGACGACGAGGTCATCAACGTGCTCATCCAATCGCGCGCCCGCACTATCGACTCACCACTCGACGCACTGTCGAGACGCGAGCGCGAAGTGCTCGCAGAGATCGCGAGCGGAAAGAACAACGCGGCCATCGCCGATGCTTTGCTGGTCAGCCACCACGCCGTTGAGAAACACTCCAATGCAATCTTCGCCAAACTCGGCCTCACCGAGGAGGAGGGCATGAACCGCCGAGTCACCGCCGTGCTGCTTTTCCTCGCCGGCCAGGACGGATCGAAGTCGTGACGCCCGATCTCGGCGCAGCCAGGCTCGTCCGGCTCCGCCAGTTCATCGTTCTCGACATCTTCTCGGTGGTCATGGCGGTCGTCATGATGGCCCTGCTGAACCTGGCCGTCGCCCGAAGCGGCTGGCTGTTGATCGCGACCGCCATGGTGCTCACTTCCGGGTTGTTGATGGCGATGGGCCTTCGAGCCCTCACTCAGGGATCAGTGGAGGGCGCAGTCGCCTGGGTCGCAGTTGGCAACTGGTCGATAGCGATCGCAGCGTCGTTCGTTGCCACCTTCTCATGGCCGATTCAGCAGCTCGCCGCACTCCTGCCGGCCGTGGTCGCGGCGCCGTACCTGTCGCGGCGGCAGTTTCGGTTCGTGCTCGTCATCTCAGTTGCCGTGTCGGTCGTCGCCGCGTCCCTCGGTCTACTGCAGGACTTCACCGGGCTCAGTGACGACCTCGCCGACTGGATCCCGCCGGCGACGCTGATCGCGTTCGCTCCCTTCATGTCCCTGCTTGTGGCGCAAGCTGGAATCGGGGCGGCAGAGACTCTCCGCGATGCGTTGGGTCAGTCACTTGCGGCCAACGTGCAGCTCAGTAGAAACGAGGCGATTCTGGCTGAACAGGCCGATCTGTTGCGCGAATCTCGGTCACGCATTGTCGCCGCCGGCGACCGGGAGCGGCGCCGGATCGAGCGTGACCTCCACGACGGCGCGCAACAACGCCTCGTCGGCCTGAGCCTCCAGATCTCGCTGGCACGCGAGCAGTGCCTCACCGAACCCGAAGCTGCCCAGGCAACGCTCGACGAAATCCGCGCCGAAGTGCGTCGCGCTCAACAGGACATGCGGGATCTCGTTCGAGGCGTCTATCCGCCGGTTCTCACCCAACACGGTTTGGCTCCCGCGATTCGTGCAGCGATCGGCGAGCTTCCCAACCCGCTGCGCGGCGTCGTGGCCGATGTCGGCCGCCTCGATCCCGACGCAGAGGCAGCCCTCTACTTCGCCTGTCGTGAGGCGCTCCAAAACGTGCTGAAGCACACAGGGCCGGCCACGGTCGTAACCGTCGACCTCGCCCGCAGCGCCGACAACGTATGCCTGACCGTGTCAGATGCCGGTCCCGGTTTCGATCCCGAGCACGTCGCGTCGGGTGCCGGTCTGGTCAACATGGCTGATCGGATCGGGGCGGCCAGCGGCTCGTTCCGAATTGATTCGTTGCCGACCGGTGGGACGCAGATGGTCGCAGCGGTACCCATCGGCAGTCGTTGACCGACGATCCCGATCGTGTGGGGCGTGGCAGGTTGGCTTTGTCGGTGGCGCGGGAGCGGGTTGCAACGGGCGCGAAGATCGGTTACTTTACTAATCTGTTAATTAGAGGATATCGAAAGTAACAGGAGGTGAACCGATGGCACTTGCCGAGACAGCGCTCGATGACGCACGACTCGACGAGACCTTCGCGGCCCTCGCCAACTCGACGCGCCGAGCGATCCTGGCTCGGCTCGCCGAGGGCGAGGCGAGCGTCAACGATCTTGCCGAACCGTTCGACCTGACCCTTCCGGCCATCTCTCGCCACATCAAGGTGCTCGAACACGCCGGCTTGATCACACAAGGTCGAAGGGCACAGTTTCGCCCGTGCACCATCGCGGCCGACTCCTTGGCCGAGGTCGCCGACTGGACCGATCAATACCGACACATCTGGGACGATCGATTCGATCGCATCGACGGCTACGTCCGCCACCTTCAGAACAATCGCAACACGAAAGAGACAGACCAGAATGACTGACACCAAAGACGTACAAATCGAGCGCACCTTCGACGCACCGATCGACCTGATCTGGGCGATGTGGACGGAGGCCGAACACTTCGCCAACTGGTACGGCCCGATGGGCGCCAAGATCCCGAAGGCAGAGATGGATGTTCGGGTCGGCGGTCGCCGTCACATCGCTATGGAGATGGACACACCCAACGGTCCGATGCAGATGTTCTTCATTGGCGAATACCGCGAGATCGACCCGAAGACGCGGCTGGTCTACACCGAAGCAATGGGCGATGCCGATGGCAACGCGATGACCGCCGAGCAGATGGGCATGCCCGCAGGGATGCCGATGGAGACATCGGTCATCGTCGAACTCGAAGATCTCGGCGACCGCACGAAGATGGTGATGACCCACGCTGGGGTGCCTGCGGACTCACCGGGCGGCCAGGGCTGGACCATGGCGATCGAGAAGATGGAAGCCCGAGTCGTCGAACTCGCCGGCTGAGCGGGGATCAGCTCGTCGCGGCAGCGAGCGTGGCGTGGAGTCGGTCGCCCACCATGCCCGGCTGTGCAAGATCGAGCACCGGACTTTCGAGGTCAGCGAGATGCATGGACCGAGTTGTGTCATCAACCGGCGAGACCTCGAAGTCGTTCGATGCGTTGATCCGCGCCTCCGAGGTAGATCGCGAGCACACCGATGACCGACTCGACATCAAGTGCGTCGGCCGCCGCCATCTCTTCGAGGTCCGCCCAGTCCTTCGTGCGATCGAAGAACGCCTTGAACACGGCAAGATCCCGGCAGGCCAGAAACGGCACGCGCTCGTCGGCGAAGTCTTCGATTCGCGCCCGCTGCGCCGCCGCTTCGTGAAACGCGGTCGTGTTGAAGAACACATCGACGGGCGTGGTGTTCCACCACAGTCTCGTCTGACCGTCGCAAGCAATGGCTTCGCGGTCGGCCGTCGAGACCGCGACATCCTCGGGAAAGGCCGAGAGCACCCGATCGGCGTCGTCGCGATCGACGAAAAGGTTGACGTCGATGTCGATCGTCGCCCGCGCTCGTTGTGTGCACCAGGCCAGAGCCAGGGCGCCGCCGAAGGCGTGCGGAACGTCGGCGTCTCGGAGGCTCCGATGCAGCTCGACGATCTGGTCGACGAGATTCATCGCCCGAACACCGGCGCCTCGAGGGTGAGCCGATGACGGACCGGGAAGGCGGCAGCGAGCTCGAGGACGGCACGGAGCTCCTCACCTCGCGGTAGACCGTCAACCTCCACCCGGCGGTGCAGGCGGTGGTCGAGCGCGAAACCGGCCGCCCGCACGATCCGCTCGAGCGTGGCCGTGGTCGGAATCTTGCGTCCTGACTCGTAGGCCGCGATCGTCGAGTGTGAGGTGCCGGCTTCCGCGGCAAGCGAGCGCAGCGTGAGGCCGGCTCGGCTCCTTGCGTCTCTGATCAACAGCCCAGCATCCATACACCGTATGGTATCTACTTGAATACCAGAGGACAAGCGCGCGACGATTCACCCGCTCGCCTGCCGCTGCGCCATGATGCGGGAATGAAGGCCGAGCAACTCATCGATGCGGCAACCACCACGGCTGCGCTGACCGACTTCGGTGGCGACGGCTACCGCGAAGGCCTTGATGCCCTGCTGGCCTCGTTCGACGAGAGTGCCGAACCGAATGCCATCGGTGAACCCACCATCGAAGCGCTGGTCACCTCGACTCTGGCGGCACGGCTGCAGGTCGTCGATTGGTGGACACAGCATCCGGAGCTCGCTCACGAACAGATCGTGGATCCCGTGTTCATCGTTGGCGTCGCTCGTTCAGGCACGACCGCGCTGAGTCATCTGCTGTCGGTCGACCCTGCCGTTCGCTCGCCGCGGCAGTGGGAGGCGCAGGCCCCGGTGCCGCCGCCGGAGGTCGCTAGCTACGACACCGACGAACGTCACCTGGCGGCACTCGAGGCCGACGAGAACTCGATCATCCATGCCCTGAATCCCGGCTTCAAGGCCATGCACTACGACCCCCCGAACATGCCCACCGAGTGCGTGCCGATCATGGCCCAGCACCTGGTGAGCCTGCAGTTCAACGCCATGTTCCACCTGCCCGGGTATGCCGACTTCGTGCTCGGCGTGGACCACGTTCCGACCTACCAACACCACAAGCTCGTGTATCAGCTGCTGCAATCACGACACCCGGGGCGCTGGGTGCTCAAGTCGCCCCACCACGCGCTCGCCGTCGATGCGATCGCCGAGGTCTATCCCGACGCGAGGTTCGTGTGGACGCACCGCGACCCGGCGACCTGTATCGCGTCCACGGCGAGCATCTCGTGTGGGCTGGGCAGCACGTTCAGCGACGCCGACCATCGAGTCGCGGCCGGCAAATTGTGGACCACGCTGCTCACCGAGATGATCGATCGCACGGGTGATGCACGGCAGCGCCACGGCGACCGCTTCGTTGATGTCGACTACCGCGATCTCGTCGCCGACCCGCTCGCGACGACGGCCCGGCTCTATGACGACCTCGGCATGGATCTCAGCGCCGAGGCCGAGCAGCGCATGGCTGCGCACGTGGGCGAGCATCGGCAGCATCGATTCGGTCGCCACGAGTACGAGCTCGCCGATTTCGGACTCGATGCCGACGAACTGAACGAGCCTCTCTCGAGCTACCGAGAGACCTACGGGCTGGCCTAACCGCGGCGGGCGAGCTCCGCGAGACCATCGCCTTCGAGCTGATCGTCAAGTGCAGTGCGGCCACAGCCGGCGAGAATCAGCGCGGCCGCCGGGCCGTGAATCTCCGGACCGGTGCCGTAGTGCCAGTCGATGTCGTTCGCGATGAGCTGGAGGCCCTTGACCCTCGGCCCGGAGAGGATCGGCTTCTGCGCGGCCACCATTCCGTCGGCCATCCAACGCAATCGCTCTGGGTCAGAGGGAACGGACTTGCCGATCGGCAGGGCGATGTCGTGATGATGCACGAACGCGTCGAGGGCGATCTCGACCTTCTTCGTGGTCGGGGGGATCTTGGCGCTGGTCGCGACGTCCCGCCAGACGGCGAGGATCTCGCTCACGGGACGGTTGCCCATCTGGGGCACATAGGACGCCATGAACCTGTTGAAGTCTCCCCGGTTCATCACCAGACCGACAAGCAGCCGCGGAACCTTGATCGTGAGCGCGAGGTGCACATGGGTGGCTACGTCGCGATTTCGCCAGCCTCCGCACAGTGATTGCGCATCCCACTCCTCGGCTGTGAGCGTCTTGAGCGTTTCGTAGAACGCTGACCGCTCGGCAATCACCGCTGCATCTTCGTCGACGGGCATCTGTCCTCCAGGAATGCGTGCGGCATCCTCGCGCCGCAGTACGGTCCAATGCCAGTGGCAGACGAGGACGCTCCGAGCAGCAGATTCGCCGCGCTCAGCATTCCGGCCTACCGCCGGCTCTGGTGGGGCGGCATCTTCGTCTTCCTCGCGAGCCAGGCGCAGCAGGTGGCAAGGGGGTGGCTGGCCTACGACCTGACCGGCACCAACAAGGGACTGGGCGGCGTCATCTTCGGATTCGGCGTCTCGAGCCTGATCGCGGTGCCGGCCTCTGGAGTGGTGGCCGACCGGTTTCCGAAGCGGCGGATCATGATCCTTGCCCAGAGCGCCATGGGTCTCGCCGCGCTTGGTATCGCCATCGCCGTGGCGACCGACACGATCGAATACTGGATGCTCATCGCCGCTTCGGTGATCCAGGGCAGCGGAATGTCGATGCTCGGGCCGGCGCGCCTCGCCATGACGGCCGACCTCGTCGAACGGTCGGCGTTGACCAACGCGATCTTCTTGAGCAATGCAAGCATCCAGTCGACCCGAGTGCTCGGTCCGGTGATCTCCGGCGTGCTCATCGCCGTCGAACCGATCGGCATCGGCGGGGTGTACTTCGTCGGTGCGGCACTGGCCATTCTCTCGGTCGTGAGCGCAGCAGGCCTCCCTCCAGGGAATCCGAGGGGCCGCTCGGGGCGGTCCCCTCTAGGCGATCTCGCCGACGGCATCAGCTACGTCCGCGGGCGACCCGAGTTGACCCGTCTTCTCACGCTCGGGGTGCTCGTGGTGATGTTCGGCTTCCCTCACGTCACCTTCCTGCCCGGCCTGATCCAGGACATCTACGAACTCGACGCGTGGGCGCTCGGTGTGCTCACCGCGTCGGCCGCCATTGGCGCGGTCAGCGCGTCTCTGTTTCTGGCCAACGTCGAGCCACGGCGCCTTTCCTCCCTGCAGTTTCGGGCCGGAGTCGGCTTCGCGGTCTCGCTCTCGATCTTCGCGGCCGTCCCCAACTACTGGGGCGGTGTGGCCGTGATGGTCTTCGTCGGCGGGTCGTCGTCGGCCTTCCAGGCGATGAACAACTCACAGGCGCTCGTGATCGCCGACGTCGAGTATCACGGCCGAGTCCAGAGCCTGATCATGTTGGCGTTCACCGGGTTCGGGCTCATGGCGCTGCCGATGGGGCTCCTGGCCGATGAGCTCGGGATTCGCGAGACCATGGTCGTCATGGGCGTGATCGTGGGAGTCTGCGTGTTGTTCGGCGAGGCCTGGAGGCGCAGGCAGAGCCAGCCCGACCTTCCCAGTTTCTGAACCATCTCTCTACCGAGCCTCTGGAGGCTCCCGATGACCACCGAAAACGAAGAGCTTGTCGCCCGCCTGTGGGATCTGATCTGGATCGCCGGCGAACTCGACGATCTCGATCAGCTCGTGGCCGACCCCTACGCCCGCCATACGAGAGACGGCACCGTCACCGGGTCTCCCGCCGAGTATGGAGCGCATCTCGCCTCGGTGGTCAGAATGATTCGCGGGACCGAGGTGTCGATTGCCGACATCGCGTCGACCGACGACATGGTGTTTGCCCGACTCCATCTCGACGGGGTCAACCTCGACACGGGCGACAGTCTGCGGCTCACCTGGCTCACCCAGTACCGCATCGCAGACGGACGGATCGCCGAGGCGTGGACGATGCATCAGAGCGGGCTGGACTGGTAACGACATGACGCTCATCGGATTCAAGATCGCCAACGAGAACATCGAGTGGCCGCTACTGCGTGACCTGTGGAGACTGGCGGACTCGAGCGATGCCTACGACATCGGTTGGAACTTCGACCACCTCTACCCCATCTACGGCGAGCTCTCGGAGCCATGCCTCGAAGGGTGGACCATGCTTGCCGCTCTGGCCGAGGCGACCGATCGAGTGCGGCTCGGTTGTCTCGTCGGGGCAACGCCGTATCGCGCTCCCGCGGTGCTGGCCAAAATGGCCTCGACGATCGACATCGTCAGCGACGGTCGCCTCGAGCTCGGACTCGGCGCCGGTTGGCACGTCGCCGAGGCTGACGCCTACGACCTCGTGTTACCTCCCAAGCTCCGCGACCGCTTCGATCTGTTTGACGAGGCATGCGAGATCATCATCGGCCTGCTGCGCGATGAGGTCACGTCGTTCAGCGGCGCGCACTTCACGATCAAAGACGCGTTTCTCGCGCCGAAGGGACCGCAAGTACCGCCTCCGGTCACGATCGGTGGAACCGGGCCAACCCGAACACTGCGGGCCGTGGCGCAGTTCGCCGACTGGTGGAACACGCCGTTCTGGAATCCCGAGGAGTACGAGGCAAAACTCGAGGTGCTCGCCGCTCACTGCGCCGACGTCGGGCGTGATCCCAACACGATCCGCCACTCGACCCATGTCTTCGTCCTCGCCGACCAGTCGGTGGGCGAGATCGCCGACACTCTCGGGAGCGTGATCGAGGCCGGCATCGATCAACCAATCGCCTATTTCCAGCCACCCTTCGGCCCGGAGCCGATGGAGCGGGCAGCCGAGGCGATCAGCACTCTCGGAGTCGATCACAAGTGATGCCACCAAAAGCGCATGTTGCCGGCGTCCTTGCTCTCCTCATGCTTGCCGCAAGCTGCAGCGGGTCGGAGTCGGGAACGCCGACAACCACCAGCACCACAACAACGACAACGACAACGACCACCTCGACCACAAGCCCTCCGACTACGGACGCGCCCGCCACGACCGCAGCCACCACAGCCGCGCCGACAGCAGCGGAGCTGTGTGCGCTCACACCCGTCGACACAGAGTCCGCCGTGGTCGAGTCAGCCCTTCTCACCGAGATCTCGGGGATCGCCGTGAGCCGACAACACGAGGAACGGATCTGGGCTCACAACGACTCGGGCGGGAGCGCCCGCCTCCACCTGATCGATCAGGACGTGGGTGCAGATCTCGGCGCGTGGCCGTTGACCGATGCCGGCGCGTTCGACTGGGAAGACATGGCGATCTATTCGAGTCCGGCGGGCGAGCATTTCCTCTACGCCGCTGACTTCGGCGACAACTTCAGACTCCGCGGCGACATCCGGATCTACCGGGCACCTGAACCGTCCGACCTCTCGACACCCGAGGCGCTCGAAAGCGACACGTTCATCTTCACCTACCCGGAGGGCGCGAGCGACGCAGAGTCATTCGTCATCGACCCGTCGTCGGGCGATTTCATCGTGATCACCAAGACCGCGGCCGACACGCCGGCGGCTGTGCTCCATGCCCCCGCCGACACCCCACCGGATACCGCGACCGAGCTCGAACACATCGGGGAGCTCGACCTCTCGGATCTGAACGCGACGGCGACCGCAGCCGACATGACCACCGATGGGCGCGTGATCGGCGTGCGCACCTACGGCGAGGTACTGCTCTGGGACCGAGAGGTCGGCGAATCGATCGGCGACGCGCTGGCCAGCGCGCCGTGTGTCGCGCCGTCCGCTAAGGAGCAGCAAGGAGAAGCGCTGGCCTTCCTCGCCGACGGGACGGGTTACGTGACGATCAGCGAGGGCGTGAACCCGCCCATCAATCGGTTTGCCCTGTCGGACTGACTACTTCGCCTCGTTGAGCAGCACTTCGTTGTGCCAGAAGCCGTGGAACTGATGCGGGAGATGATGGCGTAGCGGCAATGACGCGACGGGTTCGGAAATGTCGGCTGCTCGGAAGATCACCAGCGAGCTGTTGTGAGCATGGGCGTCGTAGACGACCTCGAGGATGTAGCCGTCGTTGTCGTCGGCGCTGTTCTTCGACGGGGCGAACAATGGCTCTGAGCCGTAGAAGCCAGGGTCCAGCGTGTGGAGCTGCACGTCGCCGTCGCGGTTGGCTCGGTGGAAGCCGTTGAAGAAGCTGTCGTGCCCATTGTCGACCGAGGCAGCAGCGAAGGTGAGATCGTTCTGCTCGCCCGCCTTGTGCTGGTTGAAGGTGGGGAATTCCGAGTTGGTGTCGGTGAGTACCTCGAAGCTCAACGCGCCGGTCGCCACGTTGATCCGATAGCGACGCCACTCGCCGCCCTTGAGCGACTCGGCGTTGAAGATGTCGCTCAGCGCCTCGTTGGCTTCGAAGTTGTCGTTGTGCATCGCGTCGACGACGATCTCGTCGCCTTCCTCATAGGCGTTGCCGAAGTGGACGATCGCGCCCGGGTCGGTTTCGATCCGACGAACTTCCTGCATCGTGTCGAGATCGACGAGGGCGATGTGCATCGGCAGCGAGTTGTCGAACTCGACGCCGTCGGCGATCGATCGCTTACCCAGCATCACCTGACCGATCGGGCCCATCGTGATCGAGTTGATGAAGAAGATCGCGTACTTGGACGAGAGAGCGAAGTCGTGAGCGAAGGGGAAATGATCGACAGGGAGCTGGCCCTTGGCGATCATCTTGCCGGCGGGATTGATACGGAAGATGTTGAAGCAGAGCTTCGGACCCTTGCGCCCGATACCCATCGAGCCGGTGCCGAAGTTGACCCAGTCGCCAGTGGGTCCGTGGAAGTGGCCGTGAGCACTGAACACGTTGCTCTTCTTGAGTTCGCCCTCGTAGGTGTATTCACCGACGGTCTCGAGCGTCGAAGCGTCGACCTCGAACGGACGGCCGCCTTCGTAGAGGGCGAGAAGCTTGCCGGCGTAGTAGACGGAGTTGGTGTTGGCCGGGTTGCCGGGCATACGGCCGATGTTCTTCTTCAGGCCACCGGGGATCTGGGTGCCGAAGCCGCGGTATTGAATCTGTTGGGTCGCGGTTTCCTTCAAGTACTTGGGTGTGCGCACGTAGCGATTCTTGAAATGGACCTTGCCCTCGGCAATCGAGAACATGCTGAGCATGCCGCACCCGTCGAACCAGTGCCCGTAGGGGGTCTCGCCGATGCGTTGGCGGCCCGGACCGTTGCGAATGAAGCTGCCCTCGAGGTCCAGCGGGACCTCACCTTCGATGCGATCGAGCCAGTAACTGTGCTCCTCGTCGAGATTGGCAAGGGCGCCGTGCATGGTGGGCACGCCCGCCGTCTGCTGGGTGAGGTCGTCGACTGCAGTCATTTTGGATCCCCTGGTTAACACTGTTAACTCACCATACTTCAGCCATGAGTAAACCCGAAGCCCAGGTCCTCCTCGAGCGCTACTGGGAGGACTGCAGCAACCAAGGCGACGTCGAGTTGGTGCGCGAACTCTGTGCCGACCCGATCATTCGCCACGATCCGGGTGGTGAGACCGAGCTCAGCCATCAGGACCAGATCGACCGCCTCAAGATCGGCATCGAGATGGGCATCAAGATCGATCGGGTGATCACTCATGCCAACGAGGAGTGGGTCACTTCCGTGTGGAACATGCACTCCGAGAATGGGGTCGAGGGCATGCGGATGTGCGGCATCGAGGTGTTCAAGGTCGAGAATGGCGTACTCGCCCACGCCTGGAACACCCCCTACGCCGAGGGTCACTGGACAGAGTTCGCGCGGTAATACGAATAGCGATGCGAGCGCTCGAAACCGAGCTGCTCAAACAGTCCGAGCGAAGCGCTGTTGTCGACCATCACCGCGGCGAGCATCGACTTCGCTCCGAGTGCGCCCGCCTCGGCCATGAGCTGCTCGACCACAACTCGGCCGGCCCCTCGCCGTCGCGCCGCAGGCACCGTGACGAGGCATTGCACGCACCCATGTCCGTCGACCACAACCACCTGCCCCACTGCGGCTACGGCCCCGTCGTCGCTTCGCACGGTCACGAACACCGCAGGATGGGCAGGCCGCAGGAGCACCTCTCGCAGCGTCGCTGTCTCGGCGGCGAGGCCCCCACCATCTCGATACGCGGTGAGCCACTCCTCATCGAAGTCGGGCGCGGCCACTGTCACCCAGCGGCCACCCCCCTCGTGCGGCACACCCAGCCGGGTCAGCACCCATGTCGGCGACGTCGGCTCGTAGCCCCGCGCAATCAGATGACTCACCACCTCCGGCGGCGAAACTTGTTCGCTGACCAGGAACACGGTCGGGCGCTGAGCGTCGCGGTAGAACGATTCCACACCGTCGATGGCAGCGTCGATGTTCGCAGGGCGCCCCGAGACGAGTGCCGAGTTCGCTCGCCGCGTCACGCCGTCGGTCAGTCGGCGAGCCCAGCCGTCGATGGTCTCCTCGAATCGGGGCGGCCAGGCCTCGGCGATCACACGATCGAGTGAGATGTCATCGGGCATGCGAGATCCTGGCACCTAGAGTCCGGGCATGTCAGGGACAATTGTCAGCGGAAGCGCGGGCCTCGCGACAAGTGAGTGGGGGTCGGGAAACTCGTCGATCGTCGCGCTACACCCAGGGGTCGGCGACCGTCGGATCTGGGCCGATTGCGCCGAGACTTGGGCCGATGCGGGGCACCACGTGGTCGCCTACGACCGCCGAGGGTTCGGCGACACGACGTATGAGCCCGAGCCTCACGACGAGCTCGACGATCTCGACGCGGTCCTGTCGGCCTGCACCTCCGGCGCGGTCTGCCTCGTCGGCAACAGCCGCGGCGGGGGCTTGGCGATCGACTTCGCGCTCGCCCACCCTGCACGGGTCGCGAGTCTCGTTCTCATCTCTCCGTCGCCATCCGGGTTCCCGTACGAGACATGGAACTCGGTGCCGTCGGAGCGCGACCTCGATGAGCAGGTCGACGCGGCGGAACAGGCAGGCGACCTCGATCTCTTGAACCGACTCGAGGTGCGCTACTGGCTCGACGGTGTGGACCAATCGGAGGGCCGGGTCTCCGGGGCAGCGCGCGAACTCATGTACGAGATGAACGGCCGAGCTCTCGCAGCCACTCCTCCCGGCAACTCGATCGCCCCCGACCCAGCCTGGCCACGGCGCAGCGAGATCCGACAACCGACCCTGGTCCTCGTGGGCGAGCACGACCTCCCCGGCTGCCACGACATCGGACGCGACCTCGTGGCCGCGATGACGGAGGCGCGTCTCGAGACGGTCGCCGACGCGGCTCATTGCCCGTCGCTCGATCAGCCCGATGCGCTCAGCACACTGGTGCTCGATTTTCTTCGCTAGCTGTCCGGCTCGAGGCCGGAAGCATCAGGCCTCCGCGGCCTCGCGGTCCTGGGCGACAGCGTCGAGCTCGAGGTATTCATCGCCGGTGTCGGCGAAGTCCTCGAACTGGATGACTTCCATCTCCTCGAAGCGCTCGCGCAGCCAGCCCTTCTGACCTTCGGGCACGCCGGCATCGAGAAGGCCGAGCTTCTTGCAGTTGGGCACGATCTTCGAGAAGAGGAGCTGCTGGAACATGATGCGACCCGGATCCTGCTGAATCATCGGGATCAGCGGAGCGACGTCGATGTCGTAGCGCTGCCACACCTCTTGCTGGAGGAAACGATCGCGCATGCGCACGGCCGCCTCGTAGGCGAACTCCTGACGCTCACGCAGCTCGGCGGCCGAGAGGTTCTGGTAGTACTCCTCGAGGCTGAGCACCCCAAAGGCGACGTGGCGGGCCTCGTCACTCATCACGTAGCGAAGCAGCTTCTTGAGCAGCGGCTCGCTCGTGGTCTGGTACATGAGACCGAAAGCCGCGAGGGCGAGGCCCTCGACCATGATCTGCATGCCGAGGTAGGTCATGTCCCAACGGCTGTCGTTGATGATGTCGTCGAGCAGCATGCGCAGGTGGGCGTTGATCGGATAGTTGCCGTCGAGCTTCTCGTCGAGATAGCGAGCGAACACCTCGACGTGGCGGGCCTCGTCGACCACCTGGGTGGCGGCGTAGTACTTCGCGTCGATCCATGGGACCGTCTCAACGATCTTCGCCGTGCACAGCAGCGCGCCCTGCTCACCGTGCATGAACTGGCTCAGAAGGTGGTTCTGACCTTCGATACCGAACTCGAGGAATTCCTTCTCGCCCCAATTTTTCAACGGGGTGTCGCTGAGGTCGAACGGCGGAGCGAGCTCGTGGGTGCCAGAGACGGCGAAGTTCTGGTCGCGCACCATCTTCTCGGGATCGACCTCGATCGACCAGTCGAGGTCGGTTGTTGCGTTCCACTGCGACGTCTTGGCCTTTTCGTAGAGCTTGTCGAGCTTGGCCCGCTCGCCCTTGTCGTAGCCCCAGGTGAAGATCGCCTCAGCGTTGTCTTTCACCGAGTGGATGACATCGGTCTCGTCGAGGGTGGTGATCGCGAGGATCGCCTCCGCATCGTTGAGATCGCCTCGACCGAGGATCTCCTCGTTCGAACGCATCTTTGCGGTGACATCGGTGATGGCCATGGTGTGATCCTCAGTTCGCGGGGGCGCCGGTTTGGCTACCTTACGCCGTATGTACCGATCGGCGAAAGAGTCTGTGACCTAAGACACCGGCTCGAACTGAACCGATTCCGGGTTGAACTCTCCGATCACACCCACGCTGTCGTTCAAGTCGAACTTGCCGGGACCGAGCGATGCCACCGCGAGGTCGGTCACCGCGATCGGTCCGAACGCCTCGGCGGCTGCGCCGAATGACTCGGTCGTGAGGTTCACGCCCGCGGCGGTCGCGATCTGCGAGAAGATCTCGAATACCTGGCATGCGACGATCGTCGGGGCGAGGTTGTTGCGCGATTCGTCGAGTGCCACCTCTTCGCCCGACGCCTCCTGGAACCGGTCGACACATTCGCGAACGCCGTCGGCTCCCGTCTCGTACTTTGTGGCCTGATCGTCGCCCTCCACGAGAGCGGTCGCAAGCTCGAAGGGACCGAGAGCGAGACCGAACTGGCTCTCCAGCAGCGACGGGGCCACGCCGGGACCCTCCGGCAGAATCATCTCGAGCTCGATATCGCCACTGTTGTAACCGATCAGCAAGGCCTGCGCGTTGAGCGCCGTGGTGGCGATCACTGCCTCGGCGCCGCTCGCATTCCAGACCTCGGTGAAGCGCACCATCTCGGTCTCGAGCGCGACCTGATCCTGGCCGTCGAACTGGCCAATGGTGTCGGCGACGACGTCGAGCCCGGCCTGGGCAAGAGCGGCGACATACGCATCATGGGCGTCCTCGGCCTGAACGCTGCCGTGGACGGCAATCGGCATACCCTCGCGAAGAACCCCACTCTCGATCAGCGCGGCAATACGCGCGGCGACGAGACGGGCCGGATCGGCGAGAAGAGTGATGCCGGTCGCCGTGTAGTTGGCCAGCGACTCGGCGCCGATGCCGAAGGTGTTGACCACGATCGTGTCGTTCAGGGCGCCGTAACAGTCGGCGTTGGACCGAGGGAAGAGTCCGAGCGTGGCAAAGACCTCCACATCCTCGGTGAGCTCGATGCAGATGGCTTCGAATCCGGTGTCATCGAGCGGGTTGGCAGTATGAAACGTCATCTCGAGCATGCGCCCGTTGATGCCGCCGACGTCGTTGATGGTGTCGACCATCACTTGAAACTTGGCTTCGAGATCGCCGGGATCTCGGCCCAAAGCCTCGAGGTCGGGGAACACAACGCCGATGCGGATTGTCGACTCGGTCACGCCGGTGTCGGTCGCCGCGAGCGCGACCACTTCTGGTTCTGAAGTCGTGGGCGTGTCGTCGTCGACCGGCTCATCGACGGGTGCCGCGGTCGTCGTCGTAGTCGTGTCGTCGCTCGCTGTGGTGTCGTCGTCGCCACAGGCCGCAGCCAATAGCGCGAGCGCAAGCATCACCGCCGTCAGTCGATTCATCACTCATTGCCTCCCCGGATCTATTGCCAGTCTGACTGCCAATTGCTGTGGATGCAAGCCGATGATCGAAGGTGAGGAGATTCGGCCAAGAGATGAAACGCCCTAGTCGCGGGACTCGAGCAACGTCAGGAGCTCGCGGGCCACCATGGGGCCCGCGTTCTGGTTCTGACCGGTCACGAGGTTGCCGTCGACCACCCAGTGGTTGGCGAACGGATCGCGGAACTTAGTCTCGCTCTCGAACACTGCTCCCATTGCTCGCAATTCGGTCTCGGGATGATGCGGTGTCGATTCGATGCCGAGCTCCTTCACCTGCTTGTCGGTGACGGCGCTGATCTTGCGACCCTTCACCAACGGTTCGCCATCCGTGCCCTTGGCGTTGACCAGCCCCAGCGGGCCGTGGCAGACACCGCCGATGAGCTTGTCGGCCGCGTTGGCCTCGGTGATCTTCTCACCGAGGATCTCGGAAAATCCGAAATCGAAGGCGGCACCCCATCCGCCAGCGAGAAACACGATGTCGTAGTCGTCCATGGCGAGATCGCCGATGGCCAGGGACTCGGTGACCTTGTCGCGGAACTGATCGTCGCCGAGGAAACGATCGTCCTCCGGAGTGCGGAGCGGTGCCTTCAGCGACTGCGGGTCGACGGGGATCACGCCACCCAACGGGCTCGCCACATCGACGGCCATGCCGGCATCGAGGAACGCGTAGTAGGGCACGGTCATCTCGCTGGCGAACACACCGGTCGGCTTGCCGATGTCGAGCACTCCGGCGTTGGTGGCAACCACAAGGGCCCGGTTGCCGGCGAGATCGAACTCGACGGTGACCTCGTCATCAGGATGCATGCCCGCCTTCTGAAGGAGCTTGCGAACAAGGCGAGCGGGGGGTGGTGGAGTCTTGGTCATGGGTCCTCGAGGGGGTCGGCGTGACGCATAGGGCCACGGGTTGTTGCGTTCGGGAACCGAGCGAGCGCGCTCGGCCTTGAGCAGGGTGCGGAGATAGGCGAAGACGTCGACGGCCTCGGCGTCGTTCCACCGATTGCCCGCTTCGATCGGGTCAGCGTCGAGGTCGTAGAGCTCCCATTGATCAGGGAGTGCCTCGGTGCGGTATTCGGCACCGCCGGGGCCATTGGCAGCCAGGTGCCGAACACCCGGCTCGGTCCACGTCGCCGGGTCGTCGAAGGTGCGAACCAGCTTCCACAGATGATCGGCACCGTCCGACGCGTCGGCCGCGGCCACGCGGGCGACTACGGCCTCGAAGTTCGAGGCGACATGAGCCGGCACCTGGATGCGCAACGGCGGCGGCGGCTTGTCGACGCGGCCGAGCCCACGGGCGATGGCCGAAGCACCAGTGTCGCCCTCGAGCATGTTGTCGTTGGTCATCAGATAGACGGAGCGATCGCGGTCGGCCTCGGCCGCGCCGTCGATCACCGGCATCAGGTTGCGGCCCGGGAGCGGGTGCACCTCGGAGAACGATCGCCGAAGAATCTCCGCAGTCGCCGCCTCGTCGATGCCGGCCGCGCCGAGAAGCGTCGGCACGATGTCGACGTGCGATGTCGGTGCGTCGGCGATCACCGACCCCTCGGTGGCATTTTCGCCGACGCGGGCGATGGCAAACGGCACCCGCGCCGCTTCGTCGTAGAGCTGGAACCACTTCTGGTGGAGGCCACCGTGGGAACCAAGGAGATCGCCGTGATCGGCGGTGCGCAGGACGACGGTGTCGTTGGCGGCCGAGGTGATCGCCCTGCGGACCTGATCGATCGGCCCGTCCACTTCGGCGTGAAGGCGGTAGTAGGTGTCGCGATATTGCTGCGCGTTCCCCGCGTAAGCCCGCTTCGCCAACGGGACCGGCCCGTAGCCGCCGGGATACGCCTCTCGGTACGCAATCTGCGCGGCCGGCTTCGAGGCGAGGTCCTCGTTGGCCGTCGGCGCCTCGTCGATCGGCGGCGGATCGAGCAGGGGCGACGGCTTGAGCGGGTTGCGCCGCACCCAGGCCGGGAAGAGCACGATGTCGTGCGGGTTCACGAAGCTCGCGACGAGGAGAAACGGCGTGAGAGCCTCAGCGTCGCCCGCCGCTCGGCGTTCGTAACGGTCCTCGAGCCACGCGACGACGCGGGCTGCGATGAGCGGGTCGCGACGGAGCCCAGAAAAAGAAAGCCCGCCGCCGTGTGGCTCGGGGCCGATCCAGCCGGAGAAACCGAACGGGTCGAGCCGATCAGCGGCGCGGTACTGCTCGACCGCCTCGGCAATCACGTTGCCGTCGTTGTCGTTGGTCGACAACGGCTTGCCCTCGTCATCGTGGAGGTCGGCGTGGGTGATGTGCCACTTTCCGTCGTAGTGCGTGTCGTAGCCGCCGGCGCGGAACCAGTGGCCGATCGTGGGCACTTCGCCTTCCCGAAGCCACCGCATCCGGGAATCGTCGGCCATCTTGCCCAGGCCGTTGGTCTGGGTGACGCCGTGAACCTCGGGGTACTGCCCTGTGAACAGCGTCGGCCGCGAGGGGACACAGGCGAGCGAGCCGGTGTAGTGGCGGCGAAAGTTCACCGCGTTGTCGTTGAACCACGACTCGGCGGCGAGCGTGCGGCGACGCCAGGCGGCAGTTTCCTCAGACTCATACGGCGGAGCGGCCCGCTCCTCGTCGGTCATGATGATGATGACATCAGGGCGTTCGCTCATGCGTGGGCCTTCCCCGCGAAGTGGGCAGCCAGTCCGCCGAGCATTTGATCGGAGGCCGCACCCATCGTGCGACCGACCGCCTTGGCGATGGCTTTCTGGGGCGACCGCGAACCGGTGTCGATCTCGGTGATGAGCGTGGCCGTGGTGTGCTCCCCCGCCGACTCGAGATGCCACGCGTTGCTGACCGACTTGATCACCGGCGGGAGGCCGGAGATCGAGTACGACAACGTGTCGCCTGGTTCGAAAACGAGCACGGTCTCGACCACCGTGTTGCGGCCGATCTGATTGCGGCGGGCCATGCCGACACCCTCGATCTGATCACTCATGAGACACGAGTGATCCACGTTGGGAGCCCACGCACTGATAGCGCCGTAGTCGGCGAGAACAGCCCAAACGTCGGCCCGCGGGGCCGGGATCGTCGCCGTCTTTGTCACGCTGGCCATGGACAGAACCTAAGTTCTGAGAGTAGAACTGTCAATATGCCGGGAGACACACCAACCGACGGTCGCCGGGTGCGGCGTGAGCAAGGCCGAGAGGCGGTCATCGAGGCGGTGATCGACCTCCAGTTCGAGGGCCACGATGCGAGTTCGCCTGAGCTCGTGGCCGAGCGAGCGGGAGTCTCGGTGGCATCACTGTTTCGCTACTTCGACGGGCTCGACGATCTCCGCGCCACCGGAGTGGAGCGGTTCTTCGAGCGCTACTCACATCTCTTCGAGATCCCCGACATCGGCGAAGGCTCCCTCGTCGACCGAGTGAGGTCGGTGGTCTCGGCGCGGGTCGATCAGCACACCACCACCGAGCCGGTGGCTCGAAATGTGCGGCGCGAAGCGCGGACCTCGGTGATCATCGGCGACGCTCTCGACCGGCTCCGTTCCACCCAGGTCGACCAGCTCCGCATCCACTTCGACGCGGAGATCGCCGCGCTCACGCCAGCGGCGGCCGACGATCTTGTCGCGACGATCGCTGTCATCACGTCGTTCGAGTCGTGGGAGCAGTTCCGCCACGTTTCCGGCCGGACCGACGCGCAGATTCGACGAGCGTGGAACGCAGCGGTCAGCCGCCTCTTCGGCTAGCTACCCGTCAACCACGTCGCCGGGTGCTGATCGGCTGGGAACATCGAACCCTGCCACCGCTGCATGCCGCCGATCCACCGATCAACATCGGCGCCCTTGCGCTTCACGTATTCCTCCACGTCGGCGTGCGGGAGCACATGGAAGCGCTCCTCTCGAAGGGCGGCGATCACGGTGTCGGACACATCGTCGGGCGTGAGCGTGCCATCGGCGCCGGCAACGTCGGCTCCGGTGCCCACCATCTTGTCGGCGTCGGGGCTGTTGGGCCCGATGTTGGTGTGCACCGCCTGCGGGCACAGCACCGACACCTTGATGCCCTGATGGCCGTGGGTGATGGCGATCCATTCGGCGAGCGAGACCGCCGCGTGTTTCGTGACGGCGTAATGGAGCGAGCCGAACTGCGACAGCAGACCCGCGGCCGACGCCGTGTTGAGGAGATACCCCTCGCCCCGGTCGGCCATGTAGGGGATCACGGCGCGGGCCGCGTAGAGATGGGCGAGCACGTGCACCTCGAACATACGGGTGAGGTCCTCGACCGGCGCCTCGAGTCCGCCGAGGGTGACATAGCCGGCGTTCGACACGAACAGCCCGATCGGCCCCACCTCTCGTTCGGTGTCTTCCACGATCGATCGAATCGCCGCCTCGTCGGTGACATCGCAGCCGACCCCGGTGCCACCGACCGACTCGGCCACAGCCTTGGCGCCGGCTTCGTCACGGTCGACCACCACAACATGGGCGGCGCCCTCCGCGTGGAAGCGCTCGGCCAATCCCTGGCCGATACCGCTCGCCCCACCGGTCACGACGGCGATCTTTCCTTGAAGTTCCATGGTCGCGGAAGTTAGTCGATGACCCCTCGCCCGCCGCTACTGTCGAACCGTGCCGACAACACCTTCCTGGTTCACTCATGCCGCGACGGACGGAGCGATGATCGAGTGCTGCTCCTGGTCGGGCCCGTCGGCTCCACGGGGCGTTGTGCTGATCGCCCACGGCGCGGGCGAACATGCTGCTCGCTACGACCGCCTCGCTCAGCTACTCGTGGCGGAGGGATACGCCGTGTTTGCGCCCGACCAACGGGCCCACGGCCGCACCGGCGAGCGGCATGGCACGCTGGGCGTCGCTCGTCCCGGCGGCTGGCAAGCGATGATCGCCGATCTGATCGAGCTGGCCGATGTCATCGCCGACCGCCACCGCGAGGTGCCGATCGTGCTGCTCGGTCACAGCATGGGCTCGATGCTCGCTCGTCACGTCATGCATCGGGCGGGCGACCGGTTCGCCGCATTCGCCTTGTCGGGCATGACCGAAGCAGCCCCGACCGATCCGGACACTGTCGCGCTCCTTCAGGGCATCGAGGCAGCCGAGGGCGCCGACTCACCCTCGGCGCTCTTCTCCGGAATGTTCTCCGGGTTCAACACCGAGTTCGACGCGACCGTCGACGAACCGACCGGCTATGAGTGGCTGTCGCGCGATGCCGCCGAAGTGCGTCTCTATGTCGACGATCCGTGGTGCGGTATCGACTTGTCGAACGGGTTCGTGACCGACATGCTCACCGGCGCCGGTGAACTCGCCGCGCCGGAAGCGGTATCCGACATTCCCACCGGCCGCCCGATCCTGCTCTTCGCCGGCGACCACGACCCCGTCGGGGGCCATGGCGCGGCGCTGCCGGCCCTCGCCGCCGACTACGAAGCACAGGGACTCGGCCCGGTCACCCAGCGGCTCTACACCGAAGGCCGCCACGAGATGCTCAACGAGATCAATAGAGACCAGGTCCATACGGAGCTCATCGCGTGGCTACGCACGGACCGGCACCCAGCCTGAGCAAGCCGTAGGGTCGAGAGAGAGCAAACAGGGGGGCGATCGTGATGAACTGGAACGGCGAGGCGACGACAGCCAGGGAGGTGACCGAACGCGGATTCGAGATCATCCACGACGACCGGATGATCCCCGGGATCATCTGGACGCCAGAGTCGACTCAGGTCGCCGCGCCGGTGGTCCTCATCGGTCACGGAGCAACCGGACACAAACGCCAGCCCCATCTCCTGGCTCTGGCCCGCAGGCTCGTGCGTCACCACGGAATGACCGCGGTCGCTATCGACGGACCAGCCCACGGCGACCGCATGTCGTCGGCTGGCGAACCATCAGCCGACGAACGCCGCGCCGCCATGCGCGATGGCACGGTCATCGAGGAAACAATCGGTGACTGGAAAGCGACGCTTGACGCTGTGCAATCGCTACCCGAGATCGGCGTCGGTCCGGTTGGCTATTGGGGTCTCTCGATGGGCACGATCTTCGGTCTGCCCTTCGTCGCCCGCGAGCCGCGAGTCGACGCCGCCGTGCTCGGTCTCATGGGCACCGGCGGCTTCATGGGCGACACGCTCCTGCCCTACGCGGCCGACATCAGATGTCCAGTGCTGTTCCTGCAGCAGCTCGATGACGAGCTGATCCCCAACGAGTCAGGCGCAGCCCTCTATGAGTCGCTGGCGACCGCCAACAAGGAGATTCATCGCAATCCCGGCGCCCACGCCGCGATTCCGCCGGAGGAGTTCGATCACACCGAGGCTTTCTTCGCGGCGCACCTTCGCTGAGGCGAGCGAGAGCGCGGCTCGCCTCTACATGTTGCCGAAGCAGGCGGCCGGCGAACTGCGAAGATCGGCGTAGCGGCCACCGCAGGTCCCACCGAACAGTTCGTAGCCGGACCCGAAACTGGACAGGTTGTAGAGCTGATCGCATGCGAACGCCGCGCCGGCCTCGCACTGATCCCACAGCAGGTCGAGCTCAGGGTTGTCGCCATAGTTGTCACCCTCGAGCCCGGCCTCGAGATCGACGCCGCAGTCCTCTGCTGCATCGGCTACGTCGAGGCCAAACGCGACCAGAGCGCGTTCCGACTCGGCAGTCATCACGTCGGCGTATTGCCGGAGCACGGCCGCCGAACCCGACAGTGCGAGGAGACCGTCGGCCACGCAGTTGGCATCGCTTCGATTCAGCGTCGGGTCGGCCACGAACGTTGCGATCAGAAACGTCCTCGCCGACGCGTGGAGGTCTTCGAGCTCCTCGGCCACCGGAACGGCGGCGTCAATCTCCGCCTGGAGGTCGACCGCCGCTGCGTCAGCCGCCTCGAGGTCGGCGCCCAGTGCAGCCACGTCGTTCGTTGCTTGGCCGAGATCGTCACGCGCTGATGCGAGCTCAGAAGCCAACTCGTCACGCTCGACCTCGACATCATCACGGTCACCGCTAGCCGAGACGAAGAGGAAACCGAGCACCGCAACTCCGGCCACGGAGAGCGCCAAGAGCCCGCTGAGCAGGATCGGCATCCGGCGGCTGGCCGACTTCGGCGCCGACTCCTCAGGCGCCGGTGGGACCGGCGGAACTCCGAGTGTCGAATCAGTGGGCGGAATGTCGGACATCGGGCGACCGTAGGCCGACTGAGCGTTTCACCACAATTGCGGCGGGTGATCCGCTACTTCGACACGCAGCGCAGCACCTCAGCCTGGTAGACCTTGCCTCGCTCGTTGAGCATGTCGACGAGGTGCAACGACGTGGGCACGAAGGCAAAACCGATCTTGTTGTCGGGATTCCACTGGAAGATCGACCCGCCCAGGCCCATCCAACCGTAGAACCCCTCGCGACCCTCGTTGAAGGCGCGTTCGGCGCCGCTGCCGTTGGCTCCGACCTTGTCGAACCGGTTCACGCCGCCCTGGGTGAATGTGGTCGAGGCAATGATCATGTCGGCGTCGAGCGGATGAGCATGCAGGGCGTCCCACGCTCCTTCGCTGAGGTATTCGCGGCCGTCCCAAGTCCCACCGGCGGCCATCATCGCGGCAATCTTCGCCAGGCCTCTCGCTGAGCAGCTCGCCGCGGCCGACGGCGTTTCGCAGGTCGCCACCGCGGGCTCGTTGAAGAACTCGATCTTCTTCATGCCGACAAAGGGCGGCGGCGCTCCCCGTGTCGTGCCGTTCCTTCCTGACACGATGATCCGCAAGACCCGGCCGACGAGCTGCAGCAGGCTGAGCTTGATCTTCCGGCCCAGGGCTCGCGGCTTCAGGCTCTGGCGGAGTTGGTAGCCGATCCCGAGCGGTACGACCGGCGAGATCCGAGGCAGCTCCTCCTCAGTGACGCCGATGAACGCATCTGCCCCGATCGGGTCGCTCACCTCGGCTCGCAACCACTCGCCGACGGTCCGGCCGTCGGGGTCGACGCGACGGAAGAGCTCGTTGATGATCCAGCCACGCGTGACCGCGTGGTACTCCCGCTGATTCCCTTCTCCCTTGCGAAACTTCGCCTTCTGGCGTTCGATCACTTGCCCGACCCGGTTCTGCCTGATGTTCTCAGCCGAGAGATCGGCGGCGGGAATCGACGTGTCGAACGCGGCGAGACCGCCCTCGTGTCGCATCAAGTCGGCAACGGTGATGTCGGCCTTGCCGTTGGTCGCGAACTCGGGCCAGTAGTCGGCGATCTTCGCTTCGTAGTCGAGCAGCCCCTGGCCGACGAGCCACGCAATCGGAATGGTCTCGAGACTCTTCCCGCTGCTGAACACGTTGACCAACGAGTCGGCCGAGAAGTCGGTGTCGCCCGCTGTGGATCGCCACAGGTCGACGACCCGCTCACCCTCATGGAAGACGCAGAGCTGGCTATTGCGCTCGGCCATCGTTTCGGTCTCGCGTTCGTAGAGCCGTTTCACTGACTCGAATCCAGGCGCCACCGTCCCCTGGACCGGCCCCTGTTCCCTAATTTCACTGCTCATCTGCCCCTCCAAGGGAGTGAGCGCGAGCCTAGTGCGCTCGGTGTTTGGCGCCCTGGCCGGCGACCGCGTCGACTAACAACGTGGTCAGCGAGCGTGACACGCTGGCCAGATGACCTCGAACGACGAGCTACGGCACCGCCGACCTGGGCGGGTCGACGGGAAAGTTGCGATCATCACCGGCGCCGCTTCGGGGCTCGGCCGGGCCGACGCTCTGCGATTGGCCGAGGAAGGCGCCCGCCTCGTCCTCACCGACATCAACACCGAGGCCGGAATCGAGGTTGCCCGCGAGTGCGGGGCCAGCTTCGTCACTCAGGACGTGGGTGACGAAGCAACGTGGGCCGCCCTCATCGACTCGACCGTCGCCGACCACGGCCGACTCGACGTGTTGGTGAACAACGCCGGGATCGCACCGATCGCGACGATCGAGTCGACCACAACCGACGTGTGGCGAGAGGTCATGCGGGTGCACGTCGACAGCACGTTCTTCGGGTGCCGCGCGGCCATCCCGGCAATGGCGGCAGGCGGTGGCGGGTCGATCGTGAACATGTCGTCGACCGTCGCTCTCGTCGGCACGTCCTCTTATCTCGCGTACTCCGCAGCGAAAGGGGCAATTCGCTCGATGACGAAGTCGATCGCCTCGCACTGCCGGGGCGAACGGAACGGAATTCGCTGCAACTCCGTGCACCCTGGGAGCATCTCGACGCCGATGGTCCACAACGGCCTCGAGAAGTTATTCGGGCTCGACATCATGGCGCAGCCCGACCCCGAGGCGACCCGACTCGCCCTGGGAATCGGTGAACCGATCGATGTGGCCAACATGGTGCTGTTCCTGAGCTCCGACGAGTCCAAGCACGTGAACGGCGCCGAACTCGTCGTGGACAACGGCGACACCGTCGATCAGGCACGACGATGACCATCACCGGTCTCGTCCACGTCAACGTCAACTGCAGCGACTTCGAACGCTCACGCGCCTTCTACGAGCTTCTCGGGTTCGAGCACATGGTCGAGGTAGCGCCCACCAACACGCGAGAGGTAGGGGCGGCCGTCGGCATGCCGCCTTACCGCGTCAAAGGTGCACTCTTCGTACTGCGAACCGGTGGACGGCCCTTCGTGCTCGACCTACTCGAGTGGCAGCAACCCACCGACCCGGCCGAGCCGTACCCGCACCTTTACCACCTGGGCATTGCCCGCATCGCGTTGTCGACCGATGACCTGGCGGGCGACATGGCCCGCCTGAAGGCCGCGGGTGTCGAGTTTCTCTCCGAGCCTGCCTCGGTCACGATGGACGGCCAGCCGGCCACCACGTTTGTCTGCTTCCGGGACCCCGACGGCACAATCCTGGAACTCGTGCAGATCGAGGATCGGTCAGCCTGACCACGATTCATGCGCAGCTGGCCTGCAGGACGAAGGCCCTGAGGTGCGTCTCGGGCGACCATCCGAACGGATAGAGGTTCGGCTCTGGGGGGTCGTTCAGCACAGCAGTTCCAGATGCGTTCAGGGTCGTGCCATCGAACTGGATCGAATCGAGCGAACCGCCTCAGACCGTCCACACGCCGTCGCCATCAGGGCGCCAGGTCCGACGAAGCCCTCGCGCCACCTGGCCGCCTCGGCGACGACGTACAGGCGCGGCAACGACCGCAACCGCGAGCGCGGTAGACGCGCTTCGTCAAGCTGCACGACGCTATGTGCGTAGTTCACCAGTCGGGGCTGATGCCCTCCCGATAGCACTGCTCGATTGTCTCGATGACAGCGAGATCTTCCGGGGAGAGCAGTGTCCACTTGCGTTGACTCTCCGTGTCGATCACCCGCGACGAGTCCGCCTTCCCTGGTCGACGGAATTCCGGGGAGTGATCGACTGCCGATGGGTGGTCGAGCACGTCCTGGCTCCAGCCGACCTCGAGGAAGTCGAGCAAACCCTCGAGCGTGCGGTCAGGCGCCGTCACCAACTCGTCGTAGTCGACAACGAAGAGGCGCGACCCCAAGATTTGCATCGCTGCGTGTCGCTGTCCGCGTTTGACGGCCCAACACAACGCGGCGAGGGCCACGGCGGTGGCCCGGTCGTCTCGGAGTTCATCAGCGGCGACCAACAGGCCTCGCGCGGGCTCGTCGTCGACCACCTCGAGGTGCTTGGCGATCTCCACGGATGCTTGCTGGGATGCCCACGATCCTGTTTTCGTCGCAAGGCTCAGCATCGATGCGACGACTTGGCGAACCTCGCGCTCCACCCAGACGATGCGGACCGAAGGAAGGGCCCGATCGATCTCCTCAACTCGGTGCGAATCGCGCGGGGCCTTGAATCCCGCCAGCCGGCCCGCCGAGCCGACTCTCGCCACAACGGCAGCGAGATCGAGCGTGCGACCCAGGTCTCCCTTCGTGTGGAAACGTCGGTCGCTCTCGTCCATGAAATCGATCCGAGGGTGGGCTTCCAGCGCCATTCCGAGCAGCGTCGTCCCGCTTCGTTGACAACCGGTGACGACGAATCGCTCACTGCCGACCGTGCTCTGCTGCTCCGCCGTCATCGCTGCACCGTATTCCCAGCGGTATCCCCGCGGGGTCGATCGTGAACCTCGCCTGAGGTGGGCGCTACTCTCCGGCCGTGCGCGACGGGGGTCGAAGACCAGCTCAAGGCGGTTGCAGGTGACCACGGCTCTCTTCGTCGTGGGAGCAGCACTCGGCCACGTGGGGCGGGCGCTGGAGGTTGCCCGCGAGCTTGTCGATGACGATGTCGAGGTGGTGTTCGCCCACGCGTCGCCCGGCAGCGGCGACGAGTACATCGCGCCCGATTTCCGGGCGATCCCGATCGACCTCGGCTTGCGCGACACGGACCAGTTCGCCGAGGAACTCGAGGCGGTCTTCCGGGCCGTGTCACCCGATCTCATCTGCTTCGATACCCCACCGCTGCCCTGGCTCGCCCTCGTGCGAATGCCAGGGGCACCCACGATGTATCTGACGAACTACTTCTTGACGTCGGTCAGCGATCATCGAACGATCCAGGAAATCGCCTTCGCCAAGGACGGGCAGAGCTGGAACGAACGACGCCGCGCTCGCGGGCTGGCGCCAATCAGCGACGCCAAGTCGCTGTACATGAGCGACGCGGTCGTCCTGTGCGACCCCGTTGGGCTGATCGATCGGGCCGACCAGCTTCCCGCTCCGTTCCACGCGGTCGGGCCGATTTCCTGGCAACCAGCCGCTGACCTGCCCCCTCAGCTGCAGGCACACCGTCGTGCGATCGTGGCTTCGTTCGGCTCCACCGGGGCGAAACGGCCTGCCATTGCTGACCTCGACGCTCTGCGCACGGCGCTCGATTGCGAGCAGGTGGTGTGGACAGCGACAGAACCTCCTGATCACGACCTCGGCCCGAACTGTGCGTCGTTCCAGAACATCCCTCTGAGCCCGCTGCTCGCCCGCGCTCCGTTGGCGATCACCCAGGCCGGGGCTGGTTCCACCTACCTCGCGCTCGCGGCCGGGGTTCCCGTCGCTCTGGTGCCGAACCACAAGAACCACGTGATCCTCGCGGGCGACCTCGAACGAGCCGGCGTGGGTGCGCTGGTGAGTGATCTGGCCGCGTGCGGGCCCGAAGAGATCGTCGACCGCGTCGGCCGTATGTCCGTCGCGGCCAAGCGACTCCAACTCACGTCCAGGCCCGGAAGCGCCGCGGCGCAGGCGGCCGACATCGCCCGATCTCTGCTCACGAGCCGCACGGCGTCGCGCCGATGACCGGACCGCACCGACCGCTGTCGATCGTTCACATCGGTACCCACAAAACCGGCACTACCGCATTCCAGACCTACCTCACCAACAATCGAGACCACTTCGCCGCGGCGGGGATCGACGTGTATCTCGATCCCGACACCGGCCGGGCGCAGGCTCACCACTTCCCGCTCGTCACCGTCCGCCGCGCCCTCACCTTTCCGCTGCGTCGACGATTGCCCGACTCCACGCTCGACGAGGCGGTCGAAGATCTGACCGACTCGATCTCGCGCTACATGGCCGAGCGCCGCGATGTCGACGTGCTGATCTCGCACGAGGCGTTGTCGTTCATTCGGTCGGTCGACGAGGTCCGCCATCTCCAGCGACTCGTTGGCGACGGTCGCGATGTGCGGATTCTGCTCGTCCTGCGCGAGCCAACGGCCTTCCTCGAGTCGTGGCGGGCGCAGCTCGCCAAACGCGGGCACAACTACGGCAGCCAATACTCGACCGGCATCGGCTACACCGAGCCCGATTCGTGGCTGGTCGACTACCCCCGCCTGATCGATTGCTACCGCCAGGTCTTCGGCGAGGAGAACGTGATCGTGTTGTCCCACGAGGAAGAGATGGCGAGCCACGGCAGCGTGGTTCCCGCTTTGGCCCGAGAGTGTGGGCTGGATCCCGCGTTGCTCCCCGCCGGCTGGGAAGAGCAACGCAACGTTCGGCCGCGCTAGGGCGACAACCACGTCAGCACCGCGCTCACGTCTGCCAATATGAGCGACGCCAGTTGCCCCAGCCGCCAGCGAAGCAGACTCAATCAATGACACCTCATCTCGTCCACGGACTCACTCGTTCGTACTTCACCCGCAAGGTGGTGGGGTACCTCGACTACACCGACCGGCCCTGGCGGTTGGAGCCGTGCCCACCAAACCTGCATCCAGCCGCGACCGAGGCCGGATGGTCAGGCGGCATCCCTGTTGTCACTGCGCCCGACGGTTCGTTGCTCTGGGACTCCACCACGATCATCGAGCACCTGGACCACCACACGCCGGCCAGCCAATCGGTCTTGCCCGACGATCCGACCTTGCGCTTCCTCACCTACTTGCTCGACGACTTCTCCGACGAGTGGTTCTACCGACCGGCCGTTGGCAGTCGCTGGAGCTACCCGGCCAATACCGAGGCGGCCGGATGGCAGATTGCGGAGGAACTCTCTGCCGCGATCGGACTCCCGGGCTCGCTTACACGCGGAAACGTGGTGGCCACGATGACAGCGAGCTTGCCGAAGCTCGGTGTGCTTCCCGGCAACATCGACGCCTGGATGTCGGAAGTGCTCGTGCCGTGGTTTCAGGTGCTCGACACTCACCTGGGAACGACCGGCTACCTCTTCGGCGATCGACCGTCACTTGCCGATTTCGCCCTGTTCGGAGCCAACGCCGCCCACTTCGTAGGCGACCCGTACTGTCGCGAGCTTGCCGATGCCCACGGACCGGGCGCGGTCGCCCACACCCATCGGTTGCAGCAGCCCCAACGCCAGACGTTTGGGGAATGGTCCGCCGGTGGCGAAGTCTCCGAGTCCTTGCTCGCCGTGGTTGCCGAGGCTGGTCGGCACTATCTCCCGTGGGTCGCGCAGGCCACCGTCGATGGTGCAGCCACGGTCGCTCTCGGAGTGGGCGATGCCGCCGAGGTCGAGGCGTCGGCGTTTCTGCACAACGCCCGAGGCGTCATGCTCGGCCGCTACGTGGCGGCCAAGTCACCAGAACTCGACGAGGTGCTCGAGCAGGCGGGAGTGCTCCGCTGGTTCGCCGACTACGTGGATCAGGCGATCGAGGTGCCCGACACCCGCACGCATTCCCAACCGCAGGACAACCGTCCCTACGCCGTTGCCTGAGCCGAGACGCGTCGGACGAAGGCGGCGATCTCCTCGACTGCGGCCACGGCTTCGGGAAACGCCGGGTAGCTGACCGGCCAGACGTGGGGCATCTCCGGATAAATGGAGAGCGTCACGTCGACACCGGCGGCGCCGGCGACGTCGGCCAGTCGCGTGGCATCGTCGCGCAGGACCTCGTGCTCGCTGGCCTGGATCAGCATGGGCGGCGCTCCACCCCACGATCCGAACACGGGCGACACCAACGGCTCGGTCGGGGCCACATCCGCGGGGACGTACATGGCGGTCGCTTCTGTGGCCTGTGCGTGTGAGAAGAGCTTGTCGAATTCGCCGTTCGCGCCGTAGGAGTCGCCGGAGTTGGTGAGGTCGGCCCACGGCGAACAGCAGACGGTGCCGTTGACGAGCGGTTCGCCATCGGCCAGTTGGCCGAGCACGACCGCGGCGGCGAGGTTGCCGCCGGCCGAGTCGCCGGCGACCACGATGCTGTCCGGGGCGTTGGTGCGGGCTCGCAGCCATCGCAGCGCAACTCGCATGTCGTCGAGCGCGGCAGGAAACGGGTGTTCTGGGGCGAGCCGATAGTCGACCAGCAGGACCGTGGCGCCGGTGGCCGCGGCAAGGAGCGACCCGTAGGACCGGTAGCCGAGGGCCGACACCAGCCGGAAACCGCCGCCGTGGGCGTAGAGGATCGTCGTGGAGGCCCCACCGTCGGGCACGCATTCGATCACGCCCACACCGCCGGCATCGTGGGCAGTGGCCGTCACCCCTTCAGCGACAGGGAGCGCGGAGAGGTTGGCCTCGATCCGGGCGCGCTGCTCGACGAGTGTCTCGTCCGCGGGAGGGGGAGGTGCCGCCGCAAGCCGCTCCTGCAGTGCGTGGAACTCGTTGCTCGCCACGCGGTCAGCCTTCCTCGGTGCGCTGGCGCGACTCGTGCTTCTGGCGCGGATACGGCGGAGGTCCGATGAAGGGACGGGGCAGCGGACCCGTGTGCCACTGCCGCGCGGCTTCGCGGCGGATGATCTTCCACTCGTCGCCCACACGGACCACGTCGTCCTTGTAGCGAAGGCCGAGGGCGAGGTGCTCGATCGGGCTTCCCGGCGCCTCGAGGTGATAGCCGACGACCCACGTCTCGACAAAGGCCTCGTCGCCGTCGATCTCCACGTACTTGTTGCCGTGGAAGTGCATCGACGCTTCGTAGGCGGCGAGTCCTTCGGCCAGCCCGTCGAGATAGTCGTCGAGCGAGCCTTCCTCCATCGTGCCGACCACCACACAGTCGGGATGGAACACCGACCGCACCAGATCCATGTCGATCGAGTCGACACCGTACGCATACCGGTCGTAGAGGTCCTTGATCACCTCGCGGTCGCGAAGCCACGCGACCGTGGCTGCGGTGTCGTCGCGGGGCGGCGCCGCGCTGTGACGGAACTCCATCGCCGTTCGTACGGCGTTTCGCTCGACACTCATCGCTCTCCTAGGGTCGGTTTCGGCCCGAGCGGGCCGGGCCCATGCTTGCACCACCATCCGGGACGAGCACATCGTGGGCGCATGTCGGGCGTTGAGACCATGGAGCAATGAACCCATCCGTTGACGAGGCATTCATCCGCCGGGCCGTGGAATTGGCTGACCACAACGCGGTGAAGGTGGCGCTGTTCCAGCAGACAGGCGACGACCGTCTCGCCGCGCTGCCGATGGCGATCGAGATGACCGACGGCCAGCGCACGTTGCTCATCGATGCGGCGACGGAGTGGCTGCTCGACAACGCGGGCCCGGGCATGCCCGAGGAGCCACCACCCGATGACCTCCGACGACTGATGGATCTGGCGACAGACGAGGACGTGTCGGACCTCGACTATCAGGCTCGCCGCGAGCTCCCCGCCTTCACCGACTTCCCGCTCATGGCCACGTGGGACGGAACCAAGCCGCCGATGCCCGAGGGATTCCGCGTGGCGATCGTGGGGAGCGGTCTGAGCGGCCTGGCGATGGCGACCCAGCTCCAGCAACTCGGTATCCCCTACGACATCTTCGACAAGCGGCCCGACGCCGGCGGCGTGTGGAGTATCAACCGCTACCCCGGCCTGCGGGTCGACACGACCTCGATCACTTACGAGTTCAGCTTCGAGAAGGACTATCGCTGGAGCGGGTATTACAGCGACGGAGACGAGGTTCGCGGGTATCTCAACCACATTGTCGAGAAGTACGGCATCAAGCCGAACTCGCACTACGAGCACCAGCTCGAAACCGCCACTTGGGATGAGGACGCGGCGCGCTGGCGACTGAACTTCGACACGCCGGACGGGCCGGTCGAGCACGAGGCCACGATTCTCATCAACGCCGTCGGCGCCTTCGCCAACCCGTGGTTCGGCGACTTCGAGGGCCGTGAGGACTTCGAGGGTGAGATCCTTCATCCCTCACGGTGGCCCGACTCCGTCGACCTCGACGGCAAACGCATCGCCATCATCGGCAACGGCTCGACCGGTGTGCAGCTCGTGAAGCCTCTCTCGGCCGCGGCGAGTCAGCTCACCGTGTTTTCGCGAACAGCGCAGTGGATCACGCCCCGGGCGAAGTACGGCGAGCCGGTCGAGCCCGAGGTGCAGTGGCTGCTCGACAACTTCCCGGGCTACTGGAACTGGTGGCGCTACATGGCCATCGCCGCGCTGTTCAAGACCCACGATCTCGTCACCCGCGATCCTGAGTGGCAGGCGAAGGGCGGGATCTGGAGCCAGGCGAACGATGAGCTCCGAGCGTTTCTCACCAACTACATCGTCGAGCAGACGGATGGCGATGAAGAGATGATCGCCAAGCTCACCCCCGACCACGCGCCGTTCTCACGCCGCCTCGTGGTCGACAACGGCTGGTACGCCGCATTCCGTGAGCAGCGGGCCCGCCTCGTCACCGAGTCGATCGACCGTTTCACCCCGACCGGCATCACCACGGCCGACGGCGAGGAACACGAGTTCGACATCATCGTCACCGCGACCGGGTTCGAGGTCGGGACGTACCTCGCCCCAGCCACTTACCTCGGCCGCGACGGAATCGACATCCACGACGAGTGGGCCACCGACGGCCCGCGTGCCTACCTGTCGATGCTCGCGCCGCAGTTCCCCAACATGTTCATGGTCTACGGTCCCAACTCGCAACCGCTGTCGGGCGGCACCGGTCTGCCCCAGTGGTTCGTGCTCTGGGCGTCGTACATCGCGAAGTGCCTGATGGGGATGCTCGATGCCGACGCGCGCACCGTCGAGGTCACCCAGGACGCCCACGACCGCTACAACGTGGCCCTCGACGAGGAAGCCTCGAAGCTTCTGCTGCTCAACGACTCCCACGGCGCGCCGGGGAAGAACTACTACGTCAACGAACACGGCCGCCTGCAGGTGAACGCCCCCTGGTACGGGCCGGAGTTCCACCGCCTCTGCACGTTCGTCAACTGGGACGACATCGAACTGCGCTGACACGACGCATGTTTCACCTGAGGAGCGCTCACTAGCGTCGCTGCGCTCACCCAGTGACGAGTTCGTGGATCACCGGTTCCAAGCGCTCCTTGAGTTCGGTGCCATCCCGGCCCCCGGTCTCCACGGCGAGATACACGCCGTAGCCGGCTTCGTCCAGTTGTCGACCTACACCTCGGCCACGAAGGTCGACGCGGTCGCTTCCTCGTCCGGCGCTTCCGAGGTCGGGGGATCGGTGGCGGTCGGCTCATCTGTGTCGGGGGCACCGGTGGGTGTGGTGTCCGCGGCGACGGTCGTCGACGACGATGTGTCGTCGTCCGACGCCGTCTCGTCAGACGAGCAACTCGCGACGAGCAGTGCGGTCGCAACGAGCGCTGCGATCATCTTGGCGAGGGGGAATGCGGGAGCGAATTGGGGTCGAGTCACTCCAGAATTGTCGCCGGGCCAGTCCTCGCCGAGAAGTGCCAATCGGCATTCGACTTCGTCACCCACCCCTGCCGATCAGCATGGATGCCTGAGCTGAGCCCTGGCTCAGGAGACTCGCCGTCGGAGGGACTCTGGCTCGACCTCGCTTGCAGGCGCTGCAGGAAGTCTTCCGCCTCTACCGCCTGATCACGTCCTCCCCTTGAGCCGCTGCGACCAACAGTTGTGACAACTGCAGCTCGGACCCGGATACCGCGTCGCCACAGAGCTCGAACACTTCCGCTCTGGCGTTGGCGTAGTCGACCATCGAACCATCAGTGTCAAGAATTCGTGCAGCCCCGTCGATCGACGACCACCACCGAATGACGCCATCGTCTAGCTCGAAGGTCAACGTCGATGAGCCGCCGTCGCATTCGTAGACAGACTCCAGGTTGGTGCGCTCGGCGCTCGAACAACTCGCCGCGGCGAATCCCAGACTCGCAAGAGCAAGGGCGACCTTGCCGCTCATGACAACGAGCCGAGAACGCCACCTCGATCCATCCTTGGCTGGCAACCAGAGCGTCGCCTCGGGAGCTAGATCGCGCACGGCGTTATCGGCCAGAGCCGCAACGCAATTTCGCCGGGCTCTGTAACCAACGCACTCACCGGCGGCAATATATGCGGACGAATAGGCGGATCTCCTGGCACCCAGAGCTTCGCCCCGATGCCCCCAGGAGGCAGCGGGTCGCCGTCGTGGTCGTCCAGCAGCCGAAACGGTCGTCCACTTCCCACTAGACCGTCTTCGGGCTGAGCAACGAAACCTTGCTCAGTGAGCCAACCCGTCAGCGCCGCGACGGGATCATGTGCACTGTCGACGCGGACCGCGTAGTCGTGGAAGAGAAATCCCTGCCGTTCGCTGGGGCCGCAATCGAAGTAGCCCTCGGCCAGCACTTCGAACGAGGCCGGGAAGCTTGCCAGGTCGTCAAGATCAACGATTTCTGCGTTCGCGAACAAGTTCTCGTCAAGAAACCGAAGAACCACATGCCCAATACCGAGAGTCACGCCGAAGACAACAGCAGCACCAGCAAGCGCGGCTGCGATAGCAACGAGAGCGCGGCGCCTGCTCATTGCGGCCATTGTAGGCACCGAGCCAGCACGCCAGGATGAGTAGAGGCTCCGGGAACGGGCGGGAGCGTCCGAGACGTTCAGAGGGTCACTTTCGACTTGCCGATACGCCGTGATGGCAACAAGTCACGCGGGATCTGGTGACGCAGCTTCTTGTTCAGCTCGATCACGAGCACAGCTGCGTCACTGAGCCTCACGGAGACGTGGGTCCGGCCGGTGCGTCGTAGCAAATGCCAGTCGCCGCCATGGACGGGAGGCAAGCGTTCCAGCCCAAGATCCGACAACAACACGGGGTTGGCACGATCCCGCACGTCGACCACCACCGGTTTCCCGAGGCGAGTCCCGAGGACCTTGCGAACCGAGATCGAGGTCAACCCGGCCAGGACGCCCTCCGTCTCGTGGAGTTGAGCCTGAGAGAACCCGAGCTGAGCAGCGTTGTCCAGCAACACTCGGTGTCGAAAGCGCCACAAGTAGATGGATTGGGGCACTACGGGGGCAACGGCCAACGCGATGACCACGTATGTGAAGATCATTGGCACCTCACCTCGAGACGAGCCCGTTTGTGCCGTCACCACAGTGTCTCAGACCCTCGATGTCGACGGGCCAATATCCGCTGTCGCGACTAGAGGCCTTAGCGAGGCGCGTCCTTCATGCTCTCGACTTCCTTCAGAAGCCGACGACGATCATCGGGACGCATGTTGCTCGAGGGCGCATGAGCACGCCGCATCGCTGACATCAGTCGGCTTCATCGACGAACAACAGGGCCGGTCAGCCGGCCGACGATGACGCCGAGTAGGCGTTGACGCCGATGTGGAGGTGGTCGTGGTGCACCTCGTTGGTGAAGGTGTGGGCCACGGCATCCGGGAATCCCCAAGGGCTGCCGAACTCGCGAATGTCGCTACGAGAGACGATCCACTCGGACACGGCATAGGAGTCCGACGAGGTGGCGTGGGAGTCGACCACGAGTGCGCCGTCGAACTTGTAGATGTCGACGGCTCGTCCAACGGAGTGATTGCTCACGCGTTCGGTGCCGAAGACGTTGTACGCGTGCCCCGTCTGCAACACGACCACGGAGTAGGGCGTGCGCTCGGCGATGTCGAGCATCACCTCCAGCACCTGACGGTCGATGAACCCTCGGTAGATGTCCCAAGCGGCGGTGTCGGGCAGATCGATGCGGTCGTGGTCGACGACCGCAGCGGCGACTTCGGAAAGATCGGCGGGGCGCTCGGCGGGGACGCCGCCCGCTGAAGCGATCGTCTCGAGGGTCCACTCGCCCGACTCACCGCGAGCGAGGCGCACCTCCATCACCCGAGTCTCGGTTCGCTCCGGTTCGCTGCTGCCCTCGGCACCGATGTCTTGGCGAATCACGATGATGTTCGACATGCGGCCGTTGAGGTGACCACCGTTCTGCACGTACTCGACCGTGCCGCGAGACCACATGCCCGGATGGTGGACGAGATCGACCTCCGCTCCCAATCCGTCGATCTCGGGCGAGCCGGGCGGCAAGGTGACGAGCACGTCGGCCAACGACGCGTCGGCCTCGTAGTTGGTGACGAGGTAGGCGACGAGAGCAGCCATGCGCTTCGCCTCGGGTTGCGTCTCATTGACAGTGGGTTCGAACGGATCGGGATGGGGAGGCGGATCCGTCGAGATCACGGGTAGTGGGTCGACGGGCTCGGCCGGGGCAACAGGGTCTGGAGGATCGGCGATCGGGTCGGCCGTCTCGACGCTCGGCTCAACGCTCGTCGGTACGGACGACGGGGTGATGGCGCCCGGGCCGCCGGCCAGATCGCTCGACTCGGCGGCGTCGTCGCCCCAGGCGACCGTCACCGCGATCAGCAACGCCAGCACGAACAGATTCAGCCCGACAAGGGTGATCACGAGCCGGCGCAGGACGAGAAAGAACCCGCTGCGCGGGCGACGGTCGTCGATCACCGGATCCACCTCGAAACTGGGCGGATCCGCCACAAGCGTCTCCCTCGTCACCACGCGCGGTCAGTCTACTACTCAGGGTGCTGGTGTGGGTAGCAGCAATCTCCCTGGCTCGGATCGGCGGGCCCGGCGGCTGGCGTCCCACCGCACGAGCGGTCGCTCGACGAGCCACCACGAGGCGGCGGTCGCTCCGACGGTGAACACGGCCGCGGCCCACAACGGAATGTCGGAGCGCACGAAGACGTAGTGCCACAAGTAGATCCCGAACGACACCTCGGCGACCCGAAGCAGGACCCGGTTCTCGAGCCAGGCAGGGCCGGTTGAGGCGTAGAGCAAGACAAGGGCGGAGAGCGCGATGGCGACGAAGCCACCCCACAGGACGAGACGACCACTGTCGCCGAAGACCGGCAACAACATGAGCCCGAGCAGCGCGGGTAGCGCCCACGCCACGGCGGCGCGTCGCGCCCGGAGACCGACGACAGCCAGAAAGGCTCCGACAAGGAGGCCGGCGGCGTTGGTGTCGGTGGCGTTGTAGACCCAGCCCGGCGACATGACCTCGATCGCGACCACTCGCCAGACGATCGCGACCGCCGCGAGCGCACCGATCACCAGGGCCCGGCGGCGGGCGGGGATGGCCGCGATCACCAACGGCCACACGAGATAGAACTGGGCGATCACCGCGATGAACCAGGTGTGTGTTAGTCGACCAAGTGCGACACCCTCGGTGCGGGCGTAGTTGGCGTAGAGCCCGATCGACGGCTGCACCTGCGACCAGGCGGTACCCACCGCGAGGAGGGCCACGCAGACGACAGCGAGCGCGGGGACGATTCGCAGCAGGCGTTTCCGGTAGAACGATCCCAGATCAAGCCGACCGGTGCGGTCGACCTCGGCGCACAGCGACCCGGTGATCACGAAGCCGGAAAGCACGAAGAACAGCGGAACCCCCCAGTGCCCGGCCGGCACGATGCTGTTGTCGACGTGATACGCCACGACCATCGCGATGGCCACGGTTCGCAAGCCGTCCAGCGCGGGGATTCGTTGCACGATCGGCTCCTCGCTCGTCTCAGCCAGGTTCGCTGGCGAACCAGCGAGCGGTCGCGTTGTAGACCATGTCGTGACCCGCCGCGAAGTAGACGAGCAACGCTGAGCCCGACTCACGGGCGAAGACGGGTCCGGGATCCCCGGCACCGAAGTAGGTCGTGGTGTCGGACCAGTCCGGAAGATGGCCGGGCACGATTCCCCGACCGAAGAGATCGATCTCTGCCGCGGTGAAGCGATCGTCGGGGTCGGCCAACGGGTTGAACACCTTCGCGGCGCCGGCCGAATGCACGAACGGATCCTGCAGGCCCTGAGCGATGAAGACCGGGATCTCGTTGTCACGAGCGTTGTCGAGGTAGGTGATCGGACTCCGCTTGAGGCACTCGTCCTGCACCGGGCCGGCCACACGGGGGTCGCCTCCACAGGCCGCCGAGATGTGGTTGGCGTAGGAACGACCGTTGCGTCGCGAGAAGTCGTAGAACTCGACGAGGTTTTGGGGCGGTCCCCAGGCGGCGACCGCCGTGACCTTGTCGGGGTGGCGACCGGCGAGGAGGAGCGCCATCATCCCGCCGCCGGAGTAGCCGACGACGTAGACGCGGTCGGCGTCGACCCCTGCCTGGGCGACGGCGAAGTCGATCGCATCGGCGGCGTCCTGGACTGCCACATCAGACCCGACAGCGGTGGCGTTGTCGTTCTTTCCCCTGAAGTCGGGCGCAACGACGGCCCAACCGTTTTCTTGGGCCCACATGGCGTAGGGAATCCCGGCGTGCTGGGTATAGCCCGCGCTCCACGAATGGAGGATCACCACCAAGGGCTGATCACCCTCGCCGGTTGGCGGGAGCCAGAAGGCGGGCTGCTGGGCGCCGTCGGCTGTCGAGGGGATACGGATGTCCTGGATCCCCGGGACCGAGGTCGTCCATCGTGACGAGCCGGTGGCAACGAAGCCGCTGAAGTCGCCGATCGTGTTGATGCCGGCGAGCGAGTCGAACGTCTCGCAGCCGCGCCCCTCGTCGTCGACGACCACCTCGGGCGAACCCTTGTAGCGGTAGAAGAAGGTGGCCAGCTCGCCCCTGGTGACGGTGTCTTCGGGCGAGAATGTGGTCCACGAGGTTCCCGTCGTGATGCCCTCGTCCAGCATCCACCCGACCGGTGCGATCTGCCATGCCTTGATCACATCGCGGAACCGATCCGGAGGCGGGGCATCCGGGTTGCCGGCCAGACGATGGAGCAACACCGCTGTCTGCCCCCGGGTGAGGGGAGCATCGGGTGAGTAGGTCGTCGGCGTCGTGCCGGTGGTGATGTCGTTCTCGGCCATCCACGACACGGCGTCCTGTTGCCAGGGCGCCACGACATCGCCGAACCAATGGGCGCCGTCCGGCGCCGGGGAACCCTCCATGCGCCACATGAACGCGGCGGCCTGACCACGCGTCACTGATTGGTCGGGACCGAAACAGTCGGGAGAGATTCCGGTGGTGATCTCGTTGTCGACCATCCACTGCACCGGCTCGGTGTAGAAGCTGTCGGAGCGAACATCGCCGAACCCGGCCACGCCCGCGGCGGGCGACGATGTCGCCACCATGACCGACATCGTCAACGAGGCAACCAGGCACACGGCCAGCGGTCGGCGCTTCATCCGGGTCACTCCCCTGCCGCTAGCTGCCGACGGCCGACGTGGTCGTCGGAGGCGGCGGCGGCTTCTTCGTCGTGGTTGGCGGGGTGGTGGTCGTCGTCGTGGTCGTCGTCGTTGTGGTGGTGGTCGTTGTCGACGTGGTGGTCGGCGCTGCGGTCGTGGTCGTCGGCGCCGCAGGCGTCGGGGTCCAGCCGACCTGGAAACGGCAGGTGCCGTTGTCCTCATCAGACAAGGTCACGCCTTCACCGGCCTCGAGGACCAGGGCGTTCTCACCGTCGTTGTCGAGGGAGAGGGAGCGATCGGTCGAACCATCCGCACTCAGCACATCGACGGCGCAGGCAGCCGGCGCGGCGTCGACGATGAGGCCGATCGTCCCTGCGACGTCGGCCGTGATGGTGACGGGAGCCGTAGAGAAGCAACCGGTTCCATCGGCATCGATGGCGATGGGGGCCGAGAGGCTCGTTGCCACAGGATCACACTCGGGGTCCGGGTCGGCGATTCGTTCGGCCGCTGGCGCAGGTTCACTCTGCGCCAGCGCATCGGCGGGACTGTCACGAGGCGACCCACACGAGGCGAGTAGCAACAGGGCGGCGAAGAGGCCGGCGGCGGCCGTGGTCCCACGCCAACCACTGTTGTGGATCACGTGTTCGTTGGAGGTTTCAGGTGTCCTACGCATGCCCGGATCCATCGGTCCCACGGGACTCGTCTTGAGGGGAAGCCCCCGCGTCCAGCGGTGGCGGTGGTCGCGCCGATCCTAGCCATTGCGGGCGAACACAAGGGGACGAATGACCGCTCTCCGGCCGAGACATGCGTTCGATCTCGAAGCGCGCCAGCGTCTGCGCACGAGAACATCAAGAATGGCCCGTCCACCCGGTATCTCGGGCAGGGGAAGTCGGCACGTCTCGCGCGGCAGGACTCCACCGGGGGCGCCGCGCAGGTCGAGGAGTTTGCCAGCGACGGGCCCGGACGAGATCGGAGCGGTTGTTTCCTCGTCGTCGGACTGATCGGCGTTCAATGTCCGTGGGTGTTCACGGGCGATGCTGGTGCGCACCCCAGTTGGTCACCGATTGGTCACGGTTTTCGCCAACCCGACGACAGAATTTCCAGTCGCGAGGTCAGGCGATCGGGTGGTCTTGGAAGAAGGTCCAGGCGACGGCGGTGGCATCGAAATCGAGCGTGGTAACGCCGAGACACGGGAAGCCGTTGGTCTCGCACGCCGGTGGCATGCAGCAGTCCTGCCACGCCTGCGGCAGCGAAGCAGTGTCGCCCGGCCAGCGGTGGCCGCCGCCCTCAATGACATAGAGATCGACTGCGCCGTTGTCGTCGCAGCCGGTGAAGGAGCGCAGTTCGACTTCGAAGTCGACGCTGATCGATGTCAGGTCGGGAGCAGCCGAACAACCGGCCGAAGCTGCCCACCCGTCCACATTTAGCTGGCTAAAGGCAAAGCCAAAGTCGTCATCGCCGAGGAACACCACTGCCGGCGGCAGGTCGCTGCATGCCGCAGAGTCGATGAAGCCGGCCACCGAGGCCACGGCCGCGATGCGGTCGGGCATGACACATCCGACGAGTGCGCCCATTGCGGCGCCGTTGGACATGCCCATAGTGAACACCTGGTCGAGATCGATACAGGCGTCTCCCTCGAGTTGGTCGAGGAGCTGGTCGATGAACGCAGAGTCGTCAACCAGGTCGGGGCTCGCACCCGTGTTCCAGGTGAAGTGTTGCTCTCCAGGGCCCCGATCGTCGCCGGCGGCGTGATCCGATTCCTCGTAGCCGACTGGGACCACCGCGATGAATCCCTCGATGTCAGCGAGGTCTTCGGCTCGGGTGGTTTCGAGCTGACGTTGGACGCTGTCGTGGGTGCCGGGAAAGTTGAGCACCAACGGCGTGGGTTGAGCGGGGTCGTAGGAAGCTGGGATGTGGATCCGGTATTCGCGTTCCAGACCGTCGGTCGTCGTGATCGCACGCATCTCCGTGCCGGCGACGCTTGGCCCACTACAACCCGCGCTCGCACGGACTACGGAACTCGCCGCTGTCGTCGCTGGAGGCGGGACAGAGGATGATGTAGTGGTCGTTGTCGTCGTGGTCGTCGTGGTGGTCTCCCGCACAGTCGACGTCGTTGTCGCGTCGGCCGTCGCTTCGCCGTCGGTGCCGCAGGCAGCGGATACAAGCACGATCGCGAGTGCTATCGAAATCAGTCGGTTCATGATCTTGCATCCAGTCTGTAGTTGGTCACGGATTGGTCGCCTGCTCAGCTCAACGGGGCGACGTAGAGACTTGTGCTTTCGGTGATCGACCAAGTCGTTGCGCCACACGCCGACAGGCCGATGTCCGACTCTCGAGGGGGACCCGCCACCGCCAAGGTTGCCAGCAATACATCCTCACCGACGACCACCGTCGTGACGCTCGTCGGGGTCATGTCGGCGTCGTCAGGACGGAAGCCGGCGTCGACGAACTGCCAGCGAAAGCCATCTCCATCGGGCGACCATGCGATGGCGGCACGGTTCTCCGATGACGCCTCGGCGTCCGGGCCGACGCCGGGGTACAGAATCTCCAGGTCGTCCTTCGAGACCTCAACGAGGACTTCGTCCGTCTCCCGGTTCCTCACCTCGTATTCCACCGGGCACTCACCTCTCACGAGGTATTGGGTGGGGGAAGGGATCGTCGCGCCGTCTGCGTCGGTGATGTGGAGATCCGGGTTCGGGCTCCCCGCATCAAACAAGTTGGAGTAACCCGGGCGGACCGTGAAGCCGTTCCGTTCGACCGTAGGCACGACCAGTGCCTCGACATCGGCCGGTACCAAATCGCCAGGTGCGCCGGCGAGCACCACTCCGCCGGGCCCCGCGCCCACGATCCCGGTGGTTCCCTCAGGAGTCGGAATCTCCTGCCAGCTCTGACCGCGATCAGTTGAGCGGACTACCTCTTTGTCGTGCATGGCGAAGAGGGCGGTGTTGGTGGCGAAGATGGTCCCGAGCCCATCCTCGGGAAACTCGCCACCCGCGCCGGTCAACGGGCTGACAGTCCAGTTCTCGCCGTCAGCGGAGGCATACACGCTGCGTGAACTGAAGAACGGACCGGAGCCGACGAAGACAAACTCGCCGTCGACCACCAACAAGGAGTCGACGAACACCGCCGGATTGAAGTCGACGACCTCGAAGGGGCCGCCGAGCGTCGATCGGTATAGAGAGCGCTCGAGAGGATCCGTCGGCGTCGTGCCCACGACGACGATCGTGCCCTCGACAACTGCCGCGTGCGCGACCTCGAATCCGTCGGCCGACGAGCCGGCGGGCGGTGGGGGAAGGCCCTCGGTGAGTACTGGATCCCAGGTGCTGCCACCGTCGCGACTGACCATCACTTTGGGGACCGTCGCGGTGCGATCCTGAAGCCATTCCCAACCCCATGCGACCATCGTGTCGTCCCACCCATCGACACCCTGAACGAAGCCGTCACCGGAGAATGCTTGCGAATCGGTCCACTCCTTCCCGTTAGACGAGAGTTCCAACGAACCAGAACGGATGAGCGCAAAGCTCGAACCGGCCCACGAGCCGAGAGGTCCCGTGGCCAGCGATGACCAAGCGAGTTCTGTCGTGTCCGATGGAGGAGCGACCGGAGCGGGCGCCGTGTCGTCTCCGGGTGCCGTGGTTGTGGTGACATCAGTGACGACGGGGGCCGGGGCGCTGCCCTCGTCGAACGCGTTGAGGCCGACGACGAGAGCGACCGCCGAGGCTGCGGCGGCGAATGCGGCCGCGTACCAGCCCCGGGCGCGTCGGCGTCGGTACTCGTCGAAGTCCGTCACGACAGCAATCGTTTCGACACCCTCGCCAGTCGGCGCCGCATCGATAGCACCGTCAACCGACCGGGCGATCTCGGCAAGGTCGCGGCGCAACCGATTCTCGACTGCCGCGAACTCGACGAGGGTCGTGTCATTAGTCATCGCTCGATCACCTCCCTCAGCGCAACGAGCGCTCGGTGCTGCCACGACGCAACGGTTCCTCGCGGTCGCTGCAACAGTTCCGCGATCTCGTCGATCGACAGGCCCTCCCAGTAGTGGAGGACGACAACCGTGCGCTGATCGACGGGGAGATCCATCAACACGTCGAACGTCTCACACGCCCCGAGCGACACATTCTCCGGCAGCGGCGCAGGACGGCGCCGCACCAACCGGCGCCTGCGATGCACCGAATTCGCACCGTTCACCACCGCTCGCCGCAGATAGGCACCCGGGTCACGCACATCCGCTGCGGAGCGCAGGGCCTTGGCGAACACGTCGGACACGACGTCCTCCGCGACTTCGAGCGAACCCGTGTGGAAGAACGCCAACTGCACCAGCGATCGGTGATGATCCCGGAACCACGACGCGATCGCCGGGTCATCGACCTCCGGCGCCACTTCGCTCGACTCCACCACGTTCCCCACACTTCTACAGACGCACGAGAACCCGATCCATCTGCAAGGAACCTCGAAATATCCTTAGAAACGACCGTACCGACCGACTCGCTCCGTCGCTTGGCGGCGAACGGTAACGGCAAAGCCGACACGGATGTCGGTGGTACCCCGTACGGGATTTGAACCCGTGCTACCACCTTGAGAGGGTGGCGTCCTAGGCCGCTAGACGAACGGGGCCCGTTCACAACCGCCGAGGCGGCATTGCGACTGGGTGAGTGTAGCCAAGAGCGCGCGACGGCCCAACGCCTTTGGGTAGGGCCAAAACGCAGAAGCGGCACCCGTGAGGGTGCCGCTTCGCTGAGCTCGGGGAGGAGGACTTGAACCCCCAATGACTGGACCAGAACCAGTTGTGTTACCGATTACACCATCCCCGAAGGACACCCACAGCGTATCGAAACCTTCAGCCGCTGCATCCGGATTCGTCCTCGCGAAGAAGAACTAGCCGACCGAGCCGAGCCAGTTGTCAACGCGGCGGTAACCCAGGATGCGTCCGAGCGAGACTCCCGCGGTCTCGCGCAAGAGCTGGCGAATCGACGAGCCGCCATCGGTGGACGACACGCTGGCATCGAGGCCGACCTGATCGGCGATCTGACGCAGTCGGAGGGCGTGATACGGATCGCTGACGAGGATGACCGACTCGAGGTCGCGAGCTCGCAGCACCCGGGCGGTGGCCGCAAGCTGTTCCCACGACGAGTCACCGTCGGTCACCGCGAAGATCTGATCCTCGGGAATGCCGGCGAACAGTAGGTACTCGAGCCCGGCGTAGCCCTCAGTGAAGCGGTCACCTGGTTGATTCGATCCGGTGGTGACCACGATGTCGGCCACACCCGCTTCCCAGAGCTCGAACGCGTGATCGAGACGGCGGGCCAACACCGGCGACGGCTCACCGTCGTATTGTGCAGCGCCGAGAACGACGATCGCATCGGCAGAGTGGCGACTGTCCTCACCCGAGGCCTGCAGCACCTGCAGGAAGGTGAGGCCGACATAGCCGCCGACAATGACGGCACCGATGAGAACGGCACGACGAACGCGGCGCACGGTCAGCCATCGGGGCCGCCGCAGCCGCATCGCTCAGGCGTCGAGCCGTGCTCGGGCGGCGGCGAGACGTGAGAGGCAGACGTCGCGACCGAGGTGGGTCATCGCCTCCCACAGCGGGATACCGGCACCGCGGCCGGTGAGCGCTACTCGCACCGGGGCTTGCGACATGACTTTGGCGTCGAGCTCCTCGCTCAGCGCCGCGCCGACACCCATGACGGTTGCTTCGAGCCGGTCGCGATCGGTGAAGTCATCGTCGGCCAGTGCGGCCGCGACATTGTCGAGCACGCGATCCGGGACCTTGCCCTTGACCATGGCCTTGGTCCACGACTTCTCGTCGTAGTCGTCGATCGAGTCGACGAAGAGCCAGTCGAGCCATGCGGGCGCTTCGGCGAGATTCGCGACTCGCTGCTGCACGTCCTCGGCCAGAGCGAGGGCCACAACCCGGTCGTAATTGTCGACCGGGTAGGGCGCTTCGTCGGCGATCAACCAGGGCTCGGCGGCCTCGACGAACTCCATCGGAGTCATGGCCTTGATGTATTCGGCGTTGATGTGGTCGAGCTTCTTCGGATCGAAGAAGGCCGGTGCCTTGTTGACATTGGCGAGGTCGAACATCTCGATGATCTCTTCGATCGGCCGGATCTCCGTCTCGTCCTTGGGTCCCCAACCGAGCAGGGCGAGGGCATTGCGCATGGCCTCGGGCAGATAGCCACGGGCGACATAGTCGGCAAGGGCGACATCGTCGCGGCGTTTCGAGAGCTTCTTGCGCTGCTCGTTGACCAGGAGCGGCAGGTGGGCGTAGACGGGCGACTCGCCGAATCCCAACGCTTCCCAGAGCAGCTTCACCTTCGGTGTGGTGTTGAGCAGATCCTCGCCCCGCACCACGTGGGTGATGCCCATGTCGTGGTCGTCGACCGCGTTGGCGATGAGGAAGACCGGTGAACCGTCGCCGCGTCGAATCACGAAGTCTTCGATGGTCTCGTGGGCGACTTCCACCCGACCACGGATGAGGTCGTCGACAATTGTGCTGCCCTCGTCGGGAGCGCGGAAGCGGACGACCACGCCTGGCCCATCGGCCACATCGCGGTCTCGCGACCAACCGTGGTAGCCGGCCGGTAGTCCGGCATCGGTGGCCCGCTGCTCGATCTCTTCACGGCTGAGGTCGCAGAAGTAGGCCTTGCCTTCGGCAACGAGCTGCTCGACGGCCTCGACGTGTTGCTCACGGCGCTCAGATTGGAAGAGTGGACCCTCGTCCCAGTCGAGACCGAGCCAGGTGAGCGGCTCGGTGATCGCGTCGACGAACTCTTGTGTGGTCTTTGCCTCGTCGGTGTCTTCGACCCGCAGCACGAAGGTGCCGCCGGTGTGGCGGGCGTAGAGCCAGTTGAAGAGCGCGCTGCGGGCACTGCCCACATGGAGATAGCCCGTGGGTGCGGGGGCGAAGCGAACTCGAGGAGCGGTCACGATGCCGAGGCTATCCGCCGCCGTTCATCGGCCAGCAGGGGGCGCTAACTTCCCTGCCGTGAACACGTCGCAACCGGCACCGCCCGGCTACTACCCCGATCCGCAGAATGGCTCGGTCGAGCGATGGTGGGATGGCGCCGCCTGGGCGGCATCGCCGGAGATGCCGCCGGTCAATGTGTCGCCCGTCGTCGAGGTGCCGGTGGGTCCTCCCCGCAACAACCAGTTCGCGCTGGCGTCGCTGGTGTTGTCGATCTCGTGGGTGTTCTTCATCGGCTCCATCCTCGGCGTGATCTTCGGCCACCTCGCGATCCAACAGATCAACGAATCCGAGGGACGCGAAGTCGGCCGCGGTAACGCGATGGTCGGCTTGATCGTGGGCTACGTCGGCCTCGCCTGCGGGCTCTTGACCGTGCTGATTCTCTTCGGTTGATCGGCCCGCTGCTTTTCATACATTTTTCGTCTCTTTCATGTTGCAAGCACGAACATATGTTCGCTACAGTCTGATGCATGGATACGACCGACTTCGAGGCGCTGAGAGCGTTCGATCCGGCGGGCAGGTCCCGTCGTGAGCTCGAAGCCGCGGTTGAAAGCTGTGGCCGTCTGACGTCGTATGTGGCGGCCAAGAAGTACGCCGCATTGGCCGCACTGACCGCGTTGGACGATGCCGGGGTCACCGGTGCCGACACCAACCGGGTGAAGACCCGAGCGTCGGCGCAAGCCTCGAAACGAGCCGCATCGACTGCCGGCCTGGTCACGCAGATGCCGGGCCTGCAGGAGGCGCTCGTCACGGGAGAGATCTCTCCCGAGCATGCCGATGCGGCTGCCGCCGCGGCTGCGAGAGTCACCCCCGAGGCCGCCGATGCCGCGTTGTCGAAGTTGGCAGCGCAGCTCCCCGCCGACCGATTCGCGCAGAAGGCACGCGAGTGGGCTGGCGAAAACGAGGATCGTCAGGCTGTGGCGACACGTCAAGAGAAGGCGCGATGCGAGCGCGACGGACGAATCTGGCGAAAGAAGAAACGGCCGCATCGGGATCTACGGAGAACTCGATCCGGTGGCGGGCAATCCCGTGTTGAGCGCCTACCAAGAGGAGATGGACCGGCTGTATCGAGACGACGGCGGGCGAGATGCCGACGCTGCCGCCCAACGCACGTTCGCTCAGCGCGGCGCCGATGCGCTGGTCAACCTCATCGATCGACCGATGGCCGCACCAACTTCCACGACGTCCAGGCCGAAACGACCCCACCCCCGCTACATGTCGCATCTCCGGGTCGACCCCGGCCGATGCACGAGCGAGAATCCCACTGGTCCGGCCGCATTTCTCGACGGCACTCCCCTTCCCCAGTCGACCCTCGAGCTGATCGCTTGTGAGAGTGCGTTTGTCGGGGCCGTCTACGGCACCGACGGGTCGGTTCTCTGGCAAGGCCGCTCCGTGCGATTGGCCACCGACGATCAGTGGCAGGCGCTCATCGACCGCGACGGCGGTTGCCGCCACTGCGGTGCCGACCCCTCACGCTGCCAGGCGCACCACATCACTCCGTGGGCGCCACCCGCTCGGGGCCCGACCGACATCGACCACTTGGTCCTCACTTGCGACCAGGGACATCACTTGATCCACGAGTGCGGGTATCGAGTCGTCGTCGACGAGCACGGTCACTTCAGTATCGTCCCGCCCTGACCCGGCGGCGGCGCGATCGACGCCGATGCTTGCGAGTGGCCGGAGGGCCTAGAGGCCGAGGGGCGACTTCCAGTCGGCGGCGCAGGCCGACGTCACCTCGGCGGGCGACATTCGCAGGGTTGCCTCGGGCACGAGGTCGGCGATCTCACGGGCCGCGAAGTAGTGGATGGTCGAGTGATGCACTTCGTCGAACAGCTCACGTCTTTTGGCCACGAGCTCGTCGGGTGCGGCGGCGAGGTAGCCGAACAGGGTGAGAGCGATCTTCAGATCGCCGATCATCGGGCCGCGGCCGTAGAGCGAAGCTCGCCGAAGCGCTATGGCGCAGGCGCCCTCGAGCGCGTCGGCCGCATGCTCGCCCGGTGTCAGCACGAGGTCGCTGCCCAAGCCGGCGGCGAGCTTCAGGATGTAGCCCTGATCGGGCCCCTGATTGCCGAGCGCGGGACCGGAAGGCTGCGCCGTGCCGACGACCTCACCGGGCCGGTCGGCCGACCATGAACCCTCGCGTCGAGGCGGCGAGCTGTAGACCTTGCGCTGGTTGACGCGACCAGGGACGTGCGTTGGTGCCGACATGGCCGAGAGCGTAGCCACCCCGGGTCGCAGATCGAAGGTCTGCTGCACCTCTGGTAGTTTCGCTGGCTCGCCGGACAAGGGGCCTCCATGCACAAGCGCACACGAATCGTCGCGGCCTTGGGCATCGCTGCGTTGCTCGCTGGTGCGTGCAGCGACTCCGATGACCCGGAAGCGGGCGACTCGTCGCCGACGACGGCGTCCATCACCTCCTCATCCACGACCCTGCCGTCGACTACCTCAGCGCCGTCGAGCACCTCGACAGCGCCGACCCGGACGGTCACCAACGAAGCGGTCGCCTCGGCCAACTCCCATGCCACCGAAGCCGGCAAGGCCGTGCTCGAAGCCGGCGGGTCGGCCGTCGACGCAGCGATCGCCGTGCAGACGGTGCTCGGCCTCACCGAGCCGCAGAGCTCGGGCATCGGCGGGGGCGCGTTCATGCTCCACTACGACGCCGAGACGAAGCAGATCACCGTCTACGACGGCCGCGAAGAGGCGCCGGCAGCCGCCTCGCCCGAGATGTTCCTCGACGACAGCGGTTTGCCCCTCGGCTTCTTCGAGGCGAGCGGGTCCGGCCACGCCGTCGGCACGCCGGGTGTGATCGCCATGCTCTCACTGGCCCACGACGACCATGGTGTTCTCGACTGGGACACCCTCTTCGATCCAGCGATCACCCTCGCCGACGACGGCTTCGAGATCACCCCGCGGATGGGCAACTCGCTCGGCCTCGCCCAGGTGTTCGGCGCCAGCGACGACTTCCTCGCCCTCTACTCAAGCGATGCCGGCGAGCTGCTGCAGACCGGCGACCAGTTCGTGAACCCGGCCTACGCGGCAACGCTGCGGGCCATCGCCGCCGACCCCCGCGCCATGTATGAGGGCGACCTCGCCGCGGCGATCGTCGACGCGGTCGAAGCAGGGCCGGTGCCGGGCACCCTCACGGCCGACGACCTCGCCGCCTACACGGCGCTTCGTCACGACGCGATCTGCCTGCCCTACCGAGAGTTCGAGCTGTGCGGCGCTCCCCCGCCGACATCTGGCGGCATCGGCGTGCTCTCGCTCATGGGCCAGCTCGCCAACTTCGACATGGCCGCCGCGCAGCAGACCCCCGAGGGGTGGCACCTCTTCATCGAAGCCTCGCAGCGGGCCTACGCCGATCGCGACCGCTACGTCGGCGACGACCGGTTCGTCGAGGTGCCGACCGATGCCCTCCTCGACCCGGACTATCTCGCGACCCGAGCGACATCCATCGACCCCCGTGCGGCGGGCGTCGACATCGCAGCCGGCGAGTTCGAGGGCTTCCCTCGCGCCGCCGACAGCACCGAAGAGCCGAGCGGCACCAGCCACTTCGTCGTCATCGACAACTCGGGCGATGTGGTCACGATGACCACCAGCGTCGAGTCGGTCTTCGGCAGTCGCCGGGTGGCCGGTGGCTTCGTGCTCAACAACCAGCTCACCGACTTCGCTCGCGAACCGAGCGCCGACGGCTCGCTCGTGGCCAACGAGATCGCGCCCGGGAAGCGGCCCCGATCGTCGATGGCCCCCACGCTCGTGCTCGATGCCGATGGCCAGGTGCGGCTCGCAGTCGGCAGCCCGGGGGGCTCGTCGATCATCGCCTACGTGTCGAAGACCCTCGTGGCGATGCTCGATTGGGAGCTCGACGCGGACGACGCGATCGCGCTGCCGAACATCGTCGCTCGCTCCGGCAACGTGGCGGTCGAAGGCACGGCATCAACGGAGCTCACCGATGCGCTGACCGACCTCGGCCACCAGGTGAACCCCAACTCCACCGAGAACAGCGGCATCCACCTGATCGAGATTCACCCCGACGGCACACTCACCGGCGCGGCCGACCCGCGGCGGGAGGGCATGGTGCTGGCATCGTCGCAATCAGGGCCGTCGTAGCTCGTCGAGCAACGCGATGTGGGCCGGCATGATCCCGCAACAGCCACCCACGATCGAGGCGCCGGCGCCCAACCAGCGCTCGACGAACTCGGTGTAGCCACCGCCGTCGAGATCGGCCCGATGATCGAGGACCACGCCGTTGGCGTCGTACTCCTCGGGCTTCTCGACGAACGCATTGGCGTAGGCGCCCACCGAGACGTCGGGCGGGAGCGCGGCCCGGGCCTCGACGATCGCCGCCTCCATCACCTCCGGCTCCGAGCAGTTGAACAGCAACGCATCGGCACCGACCTCGACCGTCAGGAGAGCGGCATCCGCCACCGACTCTCCCGACCGCAGCACTGAGGTACCTCCTCGGGTCCCGTCGGAGAGCGTGGCCGCAATCCACAACGGCACCTCGTGGCGCCGGGCCGCCTCAGCGGTGACCTCGATCTCAGCGAGGCTCGACATGGTCTCCATCAGCAGCACGTCGACATGAGGGGCCAGCGCGTCGACGATCCTCTGGAGCAGCGCCGGTGCCGCGTCGGCGTCGAAGTTGTCGGGCTCGTAGCTGCCGAACAGCGGCGGCAGCGACCCGGCTACCAGCACGGTGCGGTCGGCAGCGTCGGCTGCCTCGCGAGCGAGCCGACCCGAGAGGTCGACGAGGCTTTCGACCTGCGCGTCGAACCGGTCACCCAAGTGGTAGGGACCCTGCTCGACGGCGGGATGGGCAAGCTGCTGCTCGCTCGCGGCGCACCTTTTCGTCAGCCCGAATGGTCGGCCCTGGCTCTGATCGAAGGGCCGGACCATGTGCTGGCGGCTCACAACGAGTTCATCGCCGCCGGCGCCGATGTGATCATCACCAACAACTATGCGGTCGTGTGAACGAACGCGTCACTTGGTGTGGATGAGCCCGTAGATCAGCGAGTCGACGAGCGCCTGCCACGACGCCTCGATGATGTTTTCCGATACACCGATGGTCGACCAGGAGATCTCGCCGTTGGTGGAGTCGAGGAGCACGCGAGTGACCGCGCCGGTGCCCTGCTCGGTGTTGAGCACGCGCACCTTGAAGTCGGTGAGGCTCACACGGTCGAGGTTGGGGAACTGCCCGTCGAGCGCCCCGCGAACGGCGGCATCGAGCGCGTTGACCGGGCCGTTGCCCTCGCCGACCGCAATGCGCCGCTCTTCGTCGACCCACAGCTTCACCGTGGCTTGGGTGTCGACCTCGACGGCGACGTCGTTCCACAGGCGCGCCCCGGTGCCCGATCGGTGGGCCATGTCGACCGAGAAAGATTCGAGCCGGAAGAAGGGCTGCTCCCAACCCGAGGCGCCTCGCATGAGCAACTCGAGCGACGCGTCGGCCGCCTCGAAGTGGTAGCCCTCGTGTTCGAGGCGCTTGAGCGTGTCGATGATGTCGCCAAGGACCCTGCCGTCGAGTTCGAGACCGAGGTCGGCGGCCTTCATCTCGAGCGTGGACCGGCCGGCCATCTCCGACACCAATACGCGTGTGCCGTTGCCGACAGTCTCGGGACCGACGTGTTCGTAGGCATCGGACCGGCGGCTCAGGGCCGAGGTGTGGAGTCCTGCTTTGTGAGCGAACGCGGTAGCGCCCACATACGGCTGCTGGGGGTCCGGCGTGAAGTTGACCAACTCGGCGATGTGGTGTGCGACGGCGGTGAGATTTTCGAGGCGACCCTCGGGCAGGCAGGTGATGCCCATCTTGAGCTCGAGGTTGGCCATGATCGGCACGAGGTCGCAGTTGCCGACCCGCTCGCCGTAGCCGTTGATCGTGCCCTGCACCTGCGTGGCTCCGGCCCGAACGGCAGCGAGCGCATTGGCGACACCACACCCGGTGTCGTTGTGAAGATGGATGCCCACGTTGCAGTCGACGTGATCAACCACGGCGCGCACAGCCGCTTCGACATCGGGCGGCAGCGAGCCGCCGTTGGTGTCGCACAGCACGACGGCCTCGGCCCCGGCCATCGCTGCGGCCTCGAGGACCGAGAGTGAGAACTCGGGATTGCGCTTGTAGCCGTCGAAGAAGTGCTCGGCATCGAAGAACACGCGTTTACCTTGCGAAACGAGGTATTCGACGGAGTCACGAACCATGGCCACACCCTCGTCGAGTGTGGTCTTGAGGGCCTCGGTGACGTGGTAGTCCCAGCATTTGCCGACGATGCAGACCACACCGGTGCCTGCGGCAACGAGATTGGCCAATGTCTCGTCGGAGTCGACCTTGCCCTTGGGGCGGCGGGTCGAGCCGAAGGCGACGAACTCGCTCGTGGTCAGATGCAGTTCGGTCTTGGCCCGCTCGAAGAACTCGTCGTCCTTCGGGTTGGCGCCGGGCCATCCGCCTTCGATGTAGCCGACCCCGAGGCGATCGAGCTGTTCGGCGATGCGCAGTTTGTCGTCGACAGTGAGCGAGATGCCCTCGAGCTGTGATCCGTCTCGCAGCGTGGTGTCGTAGATCTCGACCGACGCGGGCCACGACGGGTCGCGCTGGGCCGAGCGGTCGATCTCGGTCATGTCGCCAGCTCGTTCCAGGATCGATACTTCGCGTTTTTGCCCCGCACCACGTCGGCATACGCGTCGGCGATGGCCTGGGTGGCGGGCCCCGGGCACGGCAGATCACGGTCGTCGACCGAGTTGACCGCGCTCACCTCGGCGGCGGTGCCGACGACAAAGATCTCGTCAGCCGTGTAGAGATCGCTACGGGCCATGTCGCCGACCTGGATATTGATGCCGAGGTCGTCGGCCAGGGCCATCACGGTGTGTTGGGTGATTCCCGGAAGAGCGCCGGAAGAGGTGGGCGGGGTGAGAATCACATCGCCCTTGGCCACGAAGATGTTCTCGCCGGAGCATTCACTGACGAGCCCGGCGCTGTTGAGCATGATCGCCTCGTCGTAGCCGGCGTTGAGAGCTTCCATCTTGGCGAGCGTGCTGTTGGCGTAGTTGCCGGTGGTCTTCGATGCGGGCGGCATGATGTTGTGATCGTGGCGAGTCCACGACGAGATCTTCATTCGCACGCCCTTGCTGACGGCGTCGTCGCCCAGGTACGCACCCCATGGCCAAGCGGCGACCGAAATGTCGACTTGGCAGGCGCCGGTGGCGAGACCCATCTCGCCGTAGCCGTAGTACGCGATCGGGCGGAGGTAACAGGCGTCGAGTCCGCTGTCAGCGACGACGTCTTTGCAGGCCTGCACGATCTCGGGCACCGAGTAGGTCATCGGCATCCCGAGGATCTTCGCCGAGTTGTAGAGCCGCTCGATGTGTTCGGTCAGCCGGAAGATCGCCGGCCCCTCAGCCGACTCGTAGGCGCGAATGCCCTCGAACACGCCCGTGCCGTAGTGCAGCGTGTGAGTGAGCACGTGAATCTTCGCGTCCTCCCACGGCACCATTTCGCCGTTCATCCAGATGTGGGGCGTGGGTTCCATGGGCATGGCGTTCTCCTAGAGCCGACCGGCGATCAGATCGCCGATCTCGCTGGTGGACCCGACGAGCGAGTCCGGGTCGGCGCAAGCCGCACGAATGCGGTCGGCCGCCTCGGCCTCGCCGAGATGATCGAGCATGAGTGCCCCCGACAATACGGCAGCGGTGGGGTTGGCCTTGCCCGTACCGACGATGTCGGGCGCGGAGCCGTGGACCGGTTCGAACATCGACACCCGACCGGGATGCAGATTGGCCGAGCTGGCAAACCCGATTCCCCCGCTCACGGCACCACCGAGATCGGTGAGGATGTCGCCGAAGAGGTTGTCGGTGACGATCACGTCGTAGCGCTGCGGATCATCGACGAAGTAGATGCACGCGGCATCGACGTGGTTGTAGGCCGTGTCGACCTCGGGATAGTCGGCCGCCACCTCGTTGAACGTGCGGTCCCAGAGATCGCCGGAGAAGGTGAGCACGTTGGTCTTGTGGACCATCGTGAGGTGCTTGCGCCTGGTCATGGCCAGCTCGAACGCGTAACGAATGCACCGCTCGACGCCGTGGCGGGTGTTGACCGAACCCTGGGTGGCGATCTCGTCGGGAGTGTCTTTGCGCAGGAATCCGCCCTCACCGGCGTAGGTGCCTTCGGTGTTCTCGCGGATGACGATGAAGTCGTGGGTGGGTGCGTCGAACGGCCGTTGGTTGATGTAGAGATCGAGCGCGAAGCGCATCTTCAGGAGGAGGCCGCGTTCGATGAGGCCCGGGGGAACATCGGGGGTGCCGACGGCGCCGAGGTAGATCGCGTCGAGATCGCGCCACTCGTCGATGGTCGCATCCTCGAGAACGACGCCGTCCTTGAGATAGCGATCGCCACCGAGGTCGTAGTCGATGGTGTCGAGCTCGATGCCCGCTGCGGCGATGACCTTGAGACCCTCGGTGATGACCTCGGGACCGATGCCGTCACCGCCGACGATGCCAACTCGATGTGTCATGTGTTGCTCACTTGTATCTGGAATGGGATGGGAGAAATGAAAAACCGCCCACCGAAGTGGACGGTCGAGAGCGCACCCCGGTCGGCGTGCGCTACGTAATCGCGATGTCGTTTTGCTGCATCGTCACGAGCAACACTGTAACGCTACGAGGCGAAGGTTCTCACGCTCAATACTCCGATCGACGGCCACATCCGACACTGGCCGGGCATGGCTCGCCGCGGTACCCTCCCGCGACTGTGTCCTTCTCGCCGCCCGCTGACGACCTCACCATTTCCGAGCTCCGTGACGAACGCGTCAAAGCCGGAGCCGACGAAAGCCTGCAGGAGGGCCCGTCCGAGTGGCCGGTCGCCTACGCCGACCCGTTCCCGCATGTCCGCGACTCGCTGATCGAGGTGCCGCGGGCCGAGCTCGATGTCGGCGTCCTCGGTGGATCGGTCCAGCACCACGGCGCGTTGATCGTCCGTGGACTGCTCGGCTCCGACGACGTCGACATCTGCGTTGCGTCCTTGCTTGCCGCCCGAGACGCCCAGGAGCGTCACTTCGGCGGCACCGAGGCCGATCGCGGGTGGTTTGATCCGGTGCAGACCAACTCCAAACTCGATGCCGCGCTTCGCAAGAACAACGCCGACATGGGCGTCGTGTGGCTCGCCGACTCTCCTCGAGCCACGCAGGTCTATCTGGATGCGCTCGACCGAGCGCAGATTCTTCAGCTGCTCGCGGAATACTTCGGCGAACCCGCCCTCTTCTCCCTCCAGAAGTCGACGATGCGCGTCGTTGAACCCGAAGAGCGCCTCACCACCTGGCATCAGGACGGCGCCTTCATGGGCGCCGACATTCGCACCATGAACCTCTGGGTTGCCCTGAGCGACTGCGGCGGCGCGATTCCGGCTTCGGGAATGGAGATGATTCCGAAGCGAATCGACGAGATCCTCGACACCACCGACGGCATCGTCCCCTACGCGATCCCGTTCGACACCGTTGCCGACATCACTGCGGTGACCGGCGAAACAAATCCGGAGTTCCGCGCCGGCGACGCGATCTTCTTCGACGACCGGTTCGTTCATCGCACCTCGCTCGGCCCTGGCCTCAGTCAGACCCGGCTCGCGGTCGAGAGTTGGTTCTTCGGGGCGACGAGCGTGGCGAAGGACTACACCTGCCTTCTCGCCTAGGCCGATAGATTTGCGAAATGGCTGAACCACAGCAGCTCTCTCAGGCGGCCCATGATCGCCTCAAGAACGAGCACGACGACCTCACCACCCGCGGCCGGATCGACATCGCCCGCAAGATCGAGACCGCACGCGAACTCGGCGACCTCTCAGAGAACGGCGACTACCACGCCGCGAAGGAGGAGCAGGGCAAGATGGAGGGCCGCATCATCCACCTGGCCCATGTCCTCGAAGATGCGATCATCGTCGAGTCCGAGGGCGGCGGCGACAGCGTAGGCACCGGCGCCATCGTCTCGATTGCCTTCGAGGGCGACGATGAGGTCGAGAAGTATCTGGTGGGCTCGATCGAAGAGCAACGCGACGACGTGATCGTCGTGTCCCCGGGATCGCCCATGGGCGCCGCCCTTCTCGGCGCGGCCGTCGGCGACGCCGTCGAATACGAGGCACCGACCGGGGCCATGCTCAAGGTCAAGGTTGTCGAGATCGATTAGTGCCGCGCACCGCTGCGACCATCGGCATCGAGCCGGCCGAGCCTCATATCGGGCGCCCCGCTCTCCCTCTCGGCCGCCGAGTGAACCTCGCCGGTCGTGGCACGACCTTCGTTCGCGAGGTCGCGGGACCGACTTCCGACGCTCCGGTCGTTTTCCTTCTTCACGGGTGGACGGTCACGGCGGCACTCAACTGGTTCCGTGTCTACGAACCAATCTCGGAGTTCGCCCGTGTCGTCAGCCTCGATCACCGAGGACACGGTCGAGGCATCCGCAGTCGCAAGACCTTCAGGCTGGAGGACGCGGCCGATGACGTGGTCGCGCTCGCCGACGAGCTCGACATCGAGAAGTTCGTCGTGGCGGGGTACTCCATGGGAGGACCGATCAGTCAGCTCGTATGGCGCCGCCACCGAGACCGGGTCAGCGGACTCGTCCTGGCTGCCACATTCGCCCGGTCGTCGCGCCGCTCAGCGGAGAGAGTCGCCATGCGAGGCGTGCGCCAACTCGGCCGCGCCAGTCGAGTCATACCTCGCCGCCGCCAGCTCGACGTGTTCACGAGGGCAATGACCGCGGGCGGGAGCCGGCCCAACGATCGTCCTCCGTGGTTCGTCTCCGAGGTCCGGTCCGGCTCGGTGCCTATGATGCTCGAGGCCGGAGGCGCCATTGCCGACTTCGACAGCCGCCGCTGGTTGCCGGCCGTCGACGTGCCGACGGGCATCTTCATCACATCTCGTGATGGCATCGTGCCCCCCGACCGCCAACACCGCATGGCCGCGCTTCTGCCCCACGCAAAGATCCATTCGGCCCCCCTCGACCACGATGGCTGCGTCACGACGCCCGAGTCTTTCGTGCCCGGCTTCGTCGATCTCGTTCGCCACGCTGCACAGTCCTGACACTTCGTGTTGACTGTCCTGGCGATCGCCGTTGCGTTCGTCGCCGTGGTCGCCGCATTGGCGTCGGTGCCCTGGGTTCTCCGAGACTTCAACGCGAAGGAGCTCACGTTGCAGCCATTCGAGAACGAACGACAGATCTTCATCAACCAACTCACGGGGCCCGACGGCTTCTTCCCGGTCGAGATGGAGGTTGTACGCGGCAGCGAAGTGCCCGTACTCGTCAAACGGAAGCGGTCACTCAGGGAATTCGTGGCGGCGTCGGCGAGCCACGGCGAGGCTGATTTCCTGGTCTCGGCGGACCGGCGAATCACCCACGCGGCATTCGTCGAACTCGTGGCGGCCGAGGCCGCCGCCCTCGCCGCCGATCACCACATCGAAAAGGGCGATCGAGTGGCGATTCTCGCCGCGAATTCACCCGACTGGGTGGTCGCCTACTTCGCGCTCGTCTCATTGGGCGCGGTCGTGTGCCTCTACAACGGATGGTGGACACCCGACGAGATCCGTCACGCCACACAGCTCACCACTCCCAAACTGATCCTCGGCGATGCCAAGCGGCTGGCGCGGATCCCGACCGGTCTCACCACACCACGGGTCGACATCGATGCCGAACGCCAACGCCTCCAGCGTGACGTCGGAGAGCACGAACTCCCCACCACCGAGATCGATGAGGACGATCCATGTTCGATCTTCTTCACGAGCGGCACAACGGGCCGGTCGAAGGGCGCGGTGGTGAGTCATCGGGGCCTCGTCGGCTTCGTCGAGGTGCAGATGCTCAACGGTGCGCTGAAGTTCATGACCCAGGCGGCGCGAAACGAAGCGGCGGGCAAGCCTCCGCCGGTGCGGCCCACCACGAAGCCGCGGGTCCTGATGACCTCGCCGCTCTTTCACGTGTCGGGCCTCTCCGGATCCACGCTGATCAACATGAGCGTCGGCGGCACCCTCGTCTTTCGCGAGGGCCGCTTCGATCCCGAGGAATGCTTCGCGCTGGTCGAGAAGGAGCGAGTCTCCGCCTGGACCCTGATCGGTTCGATGGGGCCCCGTGTCGTCGATCATCCGAAGCTCGGCGACTACGACCTCAGCTCGCTGACCAACGTGGGCTTCGGCGGCGCGCCGGCGAGCCCGGAGCTACAGCAGCGCGTGCGCGACACGTTCCCGAACGCAACGGCCAACGTGGCCATCGGCTACGGATCGAGCGAGACGGTCGCCGTCGTGAGTTCGTTCGGTGGCGCCGACTACGCGGCCGAGCCGACGGCGACCGGTCATGTCCTGCCCACCATGCAGGTGCAGATCCGCAACGAGAAGGACCGACAGGTCGGGCCCGGGGTCAACGGCCGCATCTGTGTGCGCTCGGCCTATTCGATGCTCGGCTACTGGGACAACCCAGCCGCGACGGCCGAGGCGATCGACGACGACCTCTGGCTCGACACCGGCGACGTCGGCCGAGTGGTCGATGGGCTGCTCTTCATCGACAGTCGTGCCCGCGACATGATCCTGCACAACGGCGAGAACGTGTATCCGGTCGAGATCGAATATCGACTCGACGAGCATCCCGATGTTCACGAGGTCGCCGTCTACGGACTCGACGATCCTCAGACCGGTCAGGCTGTCGCGGCGTCAGTGGTGCTGATGCCAGGACGGGAGATGGACGAGAGCGATCTCAGCACGTGGTGTGCGCAGACTCTCTCCGCTTACAAGGTGCCAACGAGGTGGGAACTCCGCACCGAACCACTGCCGCGCAACGCGGCGGGCAAGGTGGTCAAAGGGGCGCTCACCGGCGAACGCGAGTTCACCGCCTACGACGACTAGGTCGCTGCGTCAGCCGATCACGGCGTCGACGAGAAACCACCCGAGGATCGCGAGAAAGAGGACCGAGCCGATCCGAAGCAACCAGAGGGAGCCGCGAGCGAGTTCGGGTTCGGGTTCGTCGGAGGCGGCCACGCGGCGAACCTACCGGTCGAGTCCGGCGGCGAGGGCGATTGCTTTCGCGGCGGCGACCACCGCCGGGCCGAACACGGGCCCCGGAGTTCTCGTGAGGCGCTCAATCGGTCCGCTGACGCTCACTGCCGCGACGACCGCTTCACCGCTCCGCACCGGCGCGCTGACTGAAGCCACACCGGCTTCGCGTTCTCCGACCGAGACGATGAACCCATCGTCGCAAGCCTCGCCGGAGAGCACTCGACCGCCTGAACCCTGCTCGAGCGGCAACGAGGCGCCGGTGGCGACGATCGTGCGTAGCCCATGCGGCGACTCGAGCGAGGCCACACACACTCGGCTCTGCCCGTCGCGGACGTAGAGCTGTGCGGATTCGCCGGTTCGGTCGCGCAGCAACTCGAGCGCGGGCGCCGCAGCCTCGGCAATGGGCCAGGTACTTGCCGCTACTTGACCCATCGCGATCAGCCGACTCCCCAGCGCGAATCGCCCGTCATCGTCGCGCCGCAGCATGCCGTGGGCGACAAGCGCCGCCGCCAGTCGATGCGCGGTGGCTCTGCTCAAGCCGGTGCGATCGACGAGGCCGGCCAACCCGGTAGGACTCTCCTCGACCGCAGAAAGCACTGCCGCGGCCTTGTCAATGACCCCGACACCGCTTATCGTGTGTTCCACAGTTCAAAACATACGTCTCACAATATGAGACAGTCAAGCCGCAAGAACCTGAACGACAGGAATCTCATGGGAAAGACCCTCAGCGAGAAGATCTGGGATCGACATCTGGTCGCCGCCGGAATGGGCAGCGCTCCTGACCTCCTCTACATCGACCTCCACCTGATTCACGAGGTCACGTCGCCCCAGGCGTTCGACGGACTTCGGATCAGCGGCCGCAAGGTGCGTCGGCCCGATCTCACGGTCGCCACCGAGGACCACAATGTCCCCACGGCCGATCAGGACCAACCGATCGCCGACGAGATCAGCCGCATCCAGGTCGACACCCTGCGCAACAACACCGCAGAGTTCGGCGTCACCAACTTCCCCATGGGTCACCCGAAACAGGGCATCGTCCACGTGATCGGCCCTGAGCAGGGCCTCACCCAGCCCGGCATGACGATCGTGTGCGGCGACTCCCACACAGCGACCCACGGCGCCTTCGGGTCGATCGCCTTCGGCATCGGAACCAGTGAGGTCGAGCACGTTCTGGCCACGCAGACGCTGCCGCAGACACGCCCGGGAACGATGGCCATCACCGTCGATGGTGAGCTGCCGGAAGGGGCCACCGCGAAAGACGTGATCCTCGCGATCATCGGCCGCATCGGCACCGGCGGCGGCATCGGCAAGATCATCGAGTACCGCGGCGAGACCATTCGCAACCTGTCGATGGAAGGCCGGATGACCATCTGCAACATGTCGATCGAGGGCGGAGCCAAAGCCGGTCTGATCGCGCCCGACGAGACCACGTTCGAGTACCTGAAGGGCCGCGAGCACAGCCCGACCGGCGCCGACTGGGACGCCGCCGTGGAGGACTGGAAGACCCTCGTGACCGACGACGACGCCGTGTTCGACGAGGAGATCATTCTCGACGCCGCTGACATTCCGCCGTTTGTTTCGTGGGGCACCAACCCGGCCCAGGTGATGCCGCTGCACGGCGACATTCCTGCTCCCGAGTCGTTCGACGATGCCGGACTACAGGACACCGCGGCCCGGGCGCTCGAATACATGGACCTGGAAGCCGGCACCCCGATGCGCGACGTGAAGGTCGACACCGTCTTCATCGGGTCGTGCACCAACAGCCGAATCGAAGATCTTCGCGAGGCCGCGAAGGTTGCCGAAGGACGGCAGGTCAAGAGCGGGATGCGCACGCTCGTCGTGCCCGGCTCCGGCCAGGTCGAGGCGCAGGCCGAGGCCGAAGGACTCCCCGAGATCTTCCGGGCTGCCGGGTTCGACTGGCGTCAGCCGGGCTGCTCGATGTGTCTCGCCATGAACCCCGACAAGCTCCAACCGGGCGAGCGCGCCGCGAGCACGTCGAACCGGAACTTCGAAGGCCGCCAGGGCCGAGGTGGGCGCACCCACCTCGTCTCCCCTGCCGTCGCCGCCGCCACCGCCATCGCCGGGACGTTCGCGACCCCGGCCGACCTGGACTGAGAGTCATCATGAAAGCAGTACGCATCGTCACCGGCACCGCGGTGCCACTCGACCGCACCGACGTCGACACCGATCAAATCATTCCGTCCGACTGGCTCAAGCGAGTCGAGCGCACGGGATTCGAGAAAGGCCTCTTCTCCGAGTGGCGCGACGACCGCGAGTTCGTTCTCAACAAGGAGGAGTACGCGGGCGCCAAGGTCTTGATCGGCGGGCTCAATTTCGGCACCGGGTCCTCTCGCGAGCACGCCGTGTGGGCGATCCAGCAATACGGCTTCGATGCCGTGATCTCGCCGAGGTTCGCCGACATCTTCCGTAACAACTGCACCAAGAACGGCCTCGTGCCGGTGACCGTCGACGCCGACTTCAACGTCGCGCTCATGCGGGCCGTCGAGGCCGACCCGAGCCTCGAGATCACAATCGACGTGCAGCGCCTCACTGTGGAAGCACCGGCGGCCGGGCTCGAGACCACGTTCCCGCTCGACTCGTCGACGCAGGACCGCTTCCTGGAAGGCCTCGACGACATCGGCCTCACGATGCGTCACGAGACCGACATCGACGAGTACGAGACCTCGCGTCGGCCCTGGCTGCCCGCCACCCGCTAGAGCGCAGGCGGGGGATCTTCCTGTCGCAGCCACCAGCATGAGAAAATCTCGCCGAGCGGGAACCGCCACTGTGCGCGCGTCGTCGTAGTTGTCGATTCGATCCCCCTGCTTCTACCGGAGAGTTCCATGCGAAGAGTCCTGACCACCCTGGCCGCCGTCGGCATGCTGGCCGCCGCTTGCGGCACCGACGATGCACCGATCACCGGCTCGCCGGGCGGAAGTGGCGATGACATCGTCATCGACATCGGCGGCGAAGACGTCGTGCTCACCAGCTCGCTGTCGGGATTCGACAGCTGCGACGGCCTGCTCGACCATCTACGCCAGGAAGGCGCTGACCGGGTCGGGCCGTGGGGCTTCGACAACGGCTGGTATGGCGGCTGGTGGCCCGTCGACGGGCCCATCGCACTCGAAGCGGAACTCTCCGTGGATGACGCCAGTGGCGACTTCGACTCCTCAGGAGCAGCATCCACGGAGTCCCAAGGTGACGACGGGACCGCCAGCCTCGCCGAGGGCGTCGACTTCTCCGGCACGAATGTGCAGGAGAGCGGCGTCGATGAAGCCGACATCGTGAAAACCGACGGCGAGCGCCTCTACATCGTCGCCAACGGCGAACTCGTCATTGTCGATGTGGCGACCCGCGCGGTGGTCGGCACCGTCAAGGTGCCCCACGGCGACCGAGCACAACTCTTCCTCGACGGCGACAATCTTCTCCTCATCAACCAAGGCTGGTTCGAGGGCGGCTTCGGCATAACGGAAGACGCCGATGCCGAGTTCGCATCCGACATTGCCGTTGGCTACGGCGGAAGCCGGACCACGATCACTCGCATCACCGTCGACGGCAACACGCCGCGCATCATCGAGACCCTCTCCGCTGAGGGCGACTACGTGAGCGCTCGAGCCGTGGACGGCACCGCCCGCATCGTCGTGCGCTCCAACCCCCAGTACAACTTCCCGTTCGTCTACCCGCAGAACGAGAGCGGCGAGGAGCGGGCCGAAGAGAGCAACCGTGACGCTCTGCTCGACTCCGAGCTGACCGACTGGCTGCCCTCCTACACACTGCTCGACGCCAACGGCTCAGAGACAGGCGACGGCCTTCTCGTCCCGTGCGAACAGGTCCACGCCCCGACGGAGTTCGCCGGCTTTGGCGTCTTGTCCGTACTGACGATCGATGTCGATGGCGACATCAAGCCGGGCAACACTTCCTCGGTGCTCGCGCCGGGAGAGGTGGTCTACGCCTCGACCGACTCCGTCTACGTCGCCACCACGACGTGGTTCGATCTCGACACGCTCGATGTGGCCCGTGACCAGATCGTTGAGAACGTGACCACCTCCGTTCACCGCTTCGACATCAGCTCCGACAGCTCCGCCGCCTACACGGCCAGCGGATCGGTCGAGGGCATCATCCGCGACAGCTTCTCGTTCAGCGAGCACAACGATCACCTTCGAGTTGTCACCACGACCGGCAACAGCTGGGACGAGACATCCGAGTCGTTCGTCCGAGTCCTCAACGAGGTCGATGGTGAACTCGTGGAAGTCGGCACCGTCGGCGACATGGGCAACGGCGAGGCCGTGCAGTCCGTGCGCTTCCAGGGCGACGTCGGCTACGTCGTGACCTTCCGACAAGTCGATCCGCTCTACACCATCGACTTGAGCGACCCGACCAACCCGGTCGTCAGAGGCGAACTCAAGATTCCGGGCTTCTCCAGCTACCTGCACCCGATCGGTGACGGCCTCGTGATCGGCGTCGGCAGTGACGCCGACGAGGAGAACGGTCGAGTCACCGGCTCCAAGGTGTCGCTGTTCGACGTGGGAGATCTCGACGATCCCCAAGAGATCGCCACATGGATCGGCCCAGACTCTTGGAACAACGTTGGCTGGGACACCCATGCATTCCTCTGGTGGGCACCCGAAAACCTCGCCGTCGTGCCGATCAACACGTGGGACAACGGCCAGCAATGGGCTGGCGTGGTGCTCCTTCGTGTCGAAGACGGCTCGATCACCGAGGTCGGTCGCATCGACCATGCCGACGACAGCATCGTCGCCGGCCAGAGCGAGTGCCGCGAGGTCACCGCTGAGGATCTCGACGCCGCCGATCAAGTCGAGTTCGAGAGTGAGATCGCCTACATGGTGCTCGAGGGTTACGCCCTGCTCCTCGACTGCGAGGAAGGCGAGGCCCACGCGGCGAGCGGATTCGAATGCCACGACGAGCCGTGGATCAACGAAGACGCCGCCCGCGCCGGCTTCGACGCCGAGGGGACCCTCGTCTCCTGCTGGCCGATCGGCGATGGTGTCCCCCAGATCAGCCGCTCGATCGTGCTTCCCGATGGCGAACTGTGGACCGTGAGTTCGCCGTGGGGTTGGCTTGGTGGTTCGAACCCCGCTCGCCTTCAGGTGAACGACCTCACCACCTTCGATCGCCTCGACGCCGTCAACCTCTGACGCTTCGTCCCCGAGCACATGCTGACCCGGCCTCATCGAGGCCGGGTCAGTCGCGTCCGGTACGGTTCGGATGCGTACCGCGCCATCGAGAGGAACGAGTCCATGCCCGATCTGGTGAAACGTCTGGCACAGCTGTTGAAAATCGGGGCGATCGTCGGTGTCGTCGTCGGAATCGTGCGGGCCCTACGCGGATCGAATCCACCCGACGTCACCGGCCAGGCCTCGTGGCAGCCGTTGAGCGAGGTGCAAGCCAGTGAGAAACGGACCGGGCCGGTCGAGTTCACCACGCCGGCCGCGGCCGACGAACCCGCGACCACCGACCAGTTGTGGATCGAGCCGACCGATGGCATCTGCCCGGTCAGCCATCCGGTCAAGGGCAACGCCGGGTCCGGCATCTTCCATGTGCCCGGCGGTATGTCGTACGAGCGCACGGTGCCCGAACGCTGCTACGCGTCGGAGGCCGACGCCGAGGCCGACGGGTACCGCAAAGCGAAGCGCTAGACGCAGCGTTCGACGCGGACAGTGCGGTCGTCGGTAGCGAACACATTGGTGCGGCCGACCCGTGCGCCCCAGGCCTCGAAGTCGTCGATGACGTGGCTGGTCGAACCGTTCTCGGCCTGAATGTCCCACCGTAGGCAGCTCAGAGAGTCGGCCGTCCACACCACCAGCAGGTCGCCGCCCCACTCGAAACCTCGGTTGACCCCATTGCCCATGAACATCGAATCGATCAGTACCTGGCCACCGATTCCGGAGAACTCGATGTCACCATCCGCGGGTGGAGGAGCGAGGTCGATCGGCCCCTCGCCGACGTCGTAGCGCGTCGGGTCGATGACCTGCTCGCTCGTGATCGGCGGATCCTCGAGCGCTTCGTCGAGCGCATCGGTACCACCGCCGGCGACGAGATGATCGACGAACGGTTCGCCGTATTGATACGGCGACAACTCGAGCAGCAGAAATGAGAACTGGAATTGGTCGAAGATGCCGGGGTCGCCGAAGTCTTGTTCTTCGCGGAGCAGAGCGTTCTGGTCGCTTGCGGTGAGCGTCGACTCCCACTCGGCTTCGACCCACGAGGCGCTCCCCTCGGCTACGGCCCGGAACCCCCACGCAACCTCATCGGCCCGATCCTCGTAGTGCGGGCGATCGAGTTCGAAATGTTGGTCGTCGAATGCGTGGGTGAGCTCGTGGACGATCGTCGACTTGGTCAGCAGGGAGAGTTCATCTCGTTGACGCACGACGAGTTCGTCGGTGAGGGGATCGTAGAAGCCGAGGATCCCTGCCTCGCCGAACTGGCGGTAGACATCGTCGATGCTGTCGTTCACCCCGATCAGGCCCGTGGAGCGGTAGATCGCGTTGAACATGTCGACGTCGTCGGGTTCTTCCTCGAAGCCGGCCGAGAGGTCGGCTCGAATTCGAGCGACGAACTGCGCTTCGCTGAGCACGGTGACGACCGGGTCGTGCACGAAGCGGCGGCCTCGTGTGGCTTCCACGAAGGCGATGGCCTCTGAGACGAAGGCATCGAACTCGGACGTGGCGTCGATCGCCCGGGGCGGAGGGTCTTCGCTATTGCTACCGAGCAGCGCCACATCGGACGGACCGGACCGTGCGACTGAGAACAAGGCGGCCACACCCAGGCACAACCCGAGAAGGACGAGTCCGGTGATGAGTGCCTCGCGCCGCTCCATTCCCGAGGAGCGTAGCGAAGCAGCTCAGCTGACCGTGATCGCCCTGACGAAACGCACGTTGTCGTTGGCCCGTAGGGCGTCTTGCACGCTCGGTGGTACCGAACGGCCGGTGCATACGACCATGAGGGCTTCCGCACCGTCGCCGCTCTCACCGATGTGCATGTTGGAGATGTTGATCCCAGCATCACCGAGCAGGGCACCGACCAGGCCAACCATGCCGGGCTCGTCCTGATTGCGAATGATCAGCATGTGATCGCTCGGATGAATGTCGAGTGGGTGGTCGTCGAGATCGGAGATGCGGTGGCTCTCGTCGAGACCTGACAACCGGCCCGAGATCGAGTGACCGCCGCCGGTGATGCGAATGACGTTGACGTGATCCTGAGCCGGGGCGGTGACGGTGCGGATCTCGAGACCTCGTTCCGCGGCGACATCAAGCGCGTTCACGTAGCTCACCGGCGCATCGGTGTGGACGGAAAGGAGTCCCTTGATCGCCGAAAGCACAGCGATGCGAGTGTCGTCTTTGGCGATCGCTCCGCGGAGCTCGACATCGATGGTGGTCGGGACTGTCTCAACGAGGCCACCGAAGATCGCGCCGAGGTGCTCGGCCAGCGGCACGAACGGCCGCAGGGTCTCGCTCACCTCCGCCGCATCGACGTTGACGGCGTAGGGCACGAACTCACCGGCGAGGGCCAGCGCGACCTGCTCGGCGATCGAGACACCCGCCTTGTCCTGCGCTTCGGCGGTGCTGGCGCCGAGGTGCGGGGTGACCACGATGTTGGGCACTTCGAAGAGCGGCGATTCGGTGGTCGGTTCGGTGTCGAACACATCGACGGCGGCCCCGCCGATCCGGCCATCACGGGCCGCTTCGGCCAGCGCGGCTTCGTCGACGATTCCGCCCCGGGCCACATTGATGATGCGCAGGCTCGGCTTGGCCTTGGCGAGAAGGTCCTTCCCGATGAGCCCGGCCGTCTCCGGGGTCTTGGCCAGATGCAAGGTGAGAAAGTCGGCCGTGGCCACCAATGTCTCGAGATCGACGAGCTCGACGTTGAGCTTCTTGGCTGCCTCGGTGGATACGAAGGGGTCGTGGGCGATCAACCGCATGCCGAACGCGGCCGCACGATGAGCCACGAGCGAGCCGATGCGGCCGAGGCCGACGATGCCGAGTGTCTTGTCGGACAGCTCGACGCCTTCCCACTTCGAGCGCTCCCAGCGGCCATCGACGAGCGCGGCGTGGGCCTGCGGGACGTTGCGGGCCTGGGCCAGTAGCAGGGCCATGGTGTGTTCCGCCGCCGAGATGATGTTGGACTGCGGCGCGTTGGCGACCATCACCCCCGCCGCGGTGGCCGCCGCGACATCGACATTGTCGAGGCCGATTCCGGCGCGACCGACAACGAGCAGCGAGTCGGCCGCGGCCAGAAGATCGCCGGTGACCTGCGTGGCCGAACGAACGATCAGACCATGAGCACCGACGATCGCTTCGACGAGCGCCTCCGGTTCGAGATTCAGCTGAACGTCGACCTCGTGGCCGGCCGAGCGAAGCCGATCGAGTCCGGACTCGGCGATGGATTCGGTCACGAGGATGCGGGACATGGGTGCCATCCTCGCTGTGGGCCACCGGCTCGCCAACCCGCGCCGCGGGTTATTCGTCACCTCGGCCGAATCTGACCGGGAGATGAACGCTACGGGACCGGTTCGAATCCCAGTATCCGGCCGAAGAAGCCGAGCTCGGCTTCGAGGGCGGTGACGATGTTGTCGGCCTTGCGGAACCCGTGCTGCTCGCCCTCGAAGAGGAGGTACTCGACTTCGACTCCATTGGCCTTCAGCGCATCGACGATCATCTCCGACTGGTTCGGCGGAACGATGGCATCCTCGTCGCCCTGGAGCACGATCATGGGTGCTCGGAGGTGGTCGACGTGGTTGATGGGCGACCGGGCCTCGTAGACGGCTTTCGCTTCGGGGTAGGGACCGACCAGCGAGTCGAGGTAGCGAGCCTCGAACTTGTGGGTGTCGGTGGCGAGCGCTTCGAGATCGGCGACGCCGTAGCGGCTGGCTCCGGCCGCGAACACATCGTGGAAGGCGAGTGCGCTGAGCACGGTGAACCCACCGGCGCTCCCGCCACGAATCATGAGGCGACCCGAGTCGACATCGCCCCGTTGAGCCAGGAACGTGGCGGCGGCCACACAGTCTTCGACGTCGGCGATGCCCCACTGCGCATCGAGCGCTTGGCGGTAGGCGCGGCCGTAGCCGGTCGAGCCGCGGTAGTCGACGTCGACAACCGCGATTCCGCGCGAGGTCCAGTAGAGAATCGCGGTCTGGAGCTGACGACGCGCCTGCGCCGTTGGACCGCCGTGGGCGAGTACGAGAAGCGGCGGTTGCTCACCGGCCGGCCCAACGTGGGCCGGGTTGGTCGGAGAGTAGAAGAGCGCGTGGGCACTGGCTTCGCCATCGCCCGTCGGAAAGGAGATCCACTCGGGCTCGACGAGGTAGCCACGATCGAAGGGCAGCGCACGGGCGGGTTTGATCACCGTGCGACGGGGAACGCCATCGTCGAACGAAAGGGCGATCACCTCGGTTTCGTGGTCGTAGCCCGCACCCGCGGCGACGACGATGCCGCCGTCGGCTTCGAGTGAGTTGAGAGCACTGTCGACCGTGGTGACGGTGCGGCCACCGACAATCAGCTCGTCGCCGGTGGGGAGGCCGGCGACAGCAACGACGACACCATCGACCACCGCCCAGCGCTGCATACCGAACACCCACGGCGGCGTGGCGATCTCGAACGGCCCGCTGACGACAGGGCGAAGCACGGCGTGGTCGAGGTCGACGGAGAAAAGATTCCACCACTCGTCGTCGTCGACGACGACGTGAAGCTGCTCGCCGACCCAGCCGGGTTCGCAGAAGGCTCGGTCGCCACCGAGGCTCAGCAGCTCCTCGCCCAGGACTCCCCCTTGCAGCGCGTGGACGTGGAGCCGGGTGCGGGTCCACGGCATCTCCGGGTGATCCCAGGAAATGAAAGCGAGGCGGGACCCGTCCGCCGACAGGCGCGGCGACGAAACGAAGTCGGCGTTGCTCCACAGCACGTTGACGACATTGGACCCGTCGGTCGCGACAGCGACGAGCTCGTTGACGGGTTCGCCCTGATCCCCGTGACGCTCGCGAACACAGACCACCCAGGCACCGTCGGGCGTGACCCGCCCATCGGCGTAACGCAGGGCCCGCGCGGCCGGGGGATCCGCGGTGATCAGGGTGGTCGCGCCGTCGATCGTGCGGCGTAGACGCTGGTCAGCGAGGTCGACCCAGTAGAGGCCTGCGTCGTGGACCCACCACGCGCCGCCGCCGTATTCGTGGACCAACGTGCGCACGTTGGCACCGGGTGGTGTGACCTCTGTGGGCCCGCCTTCGAGCTGCTGCATGATCGCCGTGCGACCACCTTCACTCGGCCGCGACTCGGCCCACCACACTCGACCTTCGGCAACCTTGACCTCGCTGATGCCCACGGCGCCCTCGACGAGGGATGCCGCACTGATCGGCGAGGGCCAGGCCCCGAAGGGCGTGACGGACGGTTCCGCGCTCAGGACAAGAACTCCGCGATACGGCCGACACCTTCGCCGAGGTCGTCGTCGCCGAGGGCAAACGACAGTCGAGCGCCGCCTTCGACGCCAAACGCCTCGCCGGGCACGATGGCGACCTTGGCCTTCTCGAGGAGGAGGTCAGCAAGCTCGAGCGTGGTGTTGGGAGTGACACCTTGGTAGGTGCGACCGAGGACACCGGACAGATCCGGGTAGGCGTAGAACGCACCCTGCGGTTCGGGGCAGTCGACCCCCTCGATGCCGCTGAGAAGACGGTGCATGGTCTTGCGCCGGCGATCGAACGCGGTCCGCATCTCGACCACCGCGTCGAGCGGGCCCGCGACCGCGGCCAGCGCGGCGGCCTGAGCGACGTTGCAGACGTTGCTGGTGGAGTGCGACTGCAGGTTGGACGCAGCCTTGATCAGATCGCTGGGACCGATCATCCAGCCGACCCGCCAGCCGGTCATCGCGTAGGTCTTGGCCACGCCGTTGAGCACGACGCACTTGTCGCGGATCTCGGGCACCACGACCGGAAGTGAGTTGAACTCGTTGTCGCCGTAGACGAGGTGCTCGTAGATCTCATCGGTGATCACCCAGATGTCGTGCTCGACCGCCCATTTGCCGATCGCCTCGATCTCAGCTCGCGAGTAGACCGCGCCGGTCGGGTTGGAGGGCGAGACGAACACCAGCGCCTTGGTGTTGGGAGTGCGTGCTGCTTCGAGTTGTTCGACCGTGGCGCGAAAGCCGTTGGGCGCTGTGGTGAGCACCGGCACCGTGACACCGCCGGCGAGAGCGACCGGCTCGGGGTAGGTGGTCCAGTACGGCGCGGGGATGATCACCTCGTCGCCCGGGTTCAAGAGCGCCTCGAACGTGTTGTAGACCGCGTGCTTGCCGCCGTTGGTGACGAGGATGTCGGCCGGTTCGCAGGCGAAACCGCTGTCTCGCAGCGTCTTGGCGGCGAGCGCTTCCTTCAACTCCGGCTGACCGCCCACCGCGCCGTATTTGTGGTTGACGGGGTTGCGACAGGCAGCCACCGCGGCCTCGACGATGTGGTCGGGCGTGGCGAAGTCGGGCTCGCCCGCGCCGAAGCCGATCACATTCTCACCCGCGGCCTTGAGGGCCTTCGCCTTGTTGGAAACGGCAAGGGTTGCGGACGGGGCGATGGCGCCCACACGGCGCGAAATTCGATCACTGCTCATGAGTCCCGAGACTATGGATATTCCCCAGTGAAAGCGCGACGGTTTCTCGCATTTCCTGTCACCATGGCAGGCGTGAGCACACCTGACATCACCATTCCGTCCGACCTTCTTCCTGCCGACGGCCGCTTCGGCAGTGGCCCCACGAAGGTGCGACCGGAGATCGTCCAAGCACTAGCCGATCGGGCAACCGACTACCTCGGCACCTCGCATCGCCAGCTGACAGTGCAGCTCATGGTCGCCGAACTGCGCAACGGGATCGCCGAGCTGCTCCGCGCACCGGACGGCTACGAAATCATTCTCGGAAACGGCGGGTCCACTGCGTTCTGGGACGCCGCCACGTTTGGCCTCATCGAGAACCGCAGCCATCACCTCGCATTCGGTGAATTCGGCGGCAAGTTCGCGTCGGGCATCAAGGCCGCTCCGCATCTGGCCGACCCGTCCGTGCTCGAATCCGAGCCCGGCACACACCCGCAACTCGCCGCGGTCAGCAATGTCGACGCCTACTGCTACCCCCACAACGAGACCTCCACCGGCGTGATGCTCGACCCCGTTCGCGTCGATGACCCCGGCGCGCTGATGATGGTGGATGCCACCTCGGGCGCAGGTGGGCTGCATTTCGACGCGAGCGCCACCGACGTCTACTACTTCGCGCCGCAGAAGGCGCTGGCCGCCGATGGCGGTCTCTGGATCGCGATGGTCTCCCCGGCCGCCGTGGAGCGCATCGAACGCATCTCGGCCTCCGATCGCTGGGTCCCACCGTCGCTCGACCTCAAGATCGCTCTCGACAACTCGCGCAAGGATCAGACCTACAACACCCCAGCGCTGGCAACGGTGTTTCTGACCGCGAAGACCGTCAGCTGGTTCAACGACAACGGCGGCCTCTCGTGGTCGGCCGGACGCTCGGCCAAGTCGGCGGAAATTCTCTACGGCTGGGCCGACAACAGCGACGCCGCGTCGCCGTTTGTGCAGGTCGAACAACAGCGGAGCAAGGTCGTTGCCACCATCGACTTCAACGAGGCGATCAGCGCCGACCAGCTTTGCGACGTGCTGCGAGCCAACGGCATCCTCGACACCAACGGCTATCGCAAGTTGGGGCGCAACCAGCTCCGCATCGGCATGTTCCCGGCGATCGAACCGGCCGACATCGAGGCGCTGACCAACTGCCTCGACTACTGCATCGAAGCGCTCAGCTGATCGTCAGGGAGTGATGCCCGTGCGACGCACGGGTTCAGCGATACCGGCCCGACGGCGGGCGCTCAGCGCGAGGCCGTCGAGCACGGCGTTGCGCAGGTCGCGCGGATCGATCAGCTCATCGAACCCGAGGCCCGACGCGGAGCGGTAGCTCGAGTCGAGTTCCGCCTGGCGGAGGGCGAGCCGGGTCTCGTCATCAGCGCCGACCGCGTTGCCGGCGCCCTGTGCACCCATCGCCCCCATTGTCGCGCCGGGAAATGCGTAGGAGAGGGTCTGCTCGTCGTAGCCGTTCATCGCCATCACACAAGAACCGAACCCGTAGGCCTTACGCATCGTCACCTGGATTTTCACGGTCTGGGCCCGAGTTTGCGCGGTGAACATCCGGGCGCCGGCCCGAAGGATTCCCGACCGTTCCGACACTGTCCCTGCGAGCACGCCAGGATTGTCGGTCATGAAGACCAGCGGCAGATGAAAGCTGTCGCAGAGTTGGATGAAATGCGACGCCTTGTCGGCAGCATCCACATCGATGGAGCCGGCGATGACCGCCGGCTGATTCGCGACCACACCGACCGCGTCGCCCCCCACCCGAGCGAGCGCGCACACGATCGAGGGCCCGAAGTCAGGCTGGACCTGAAAGAACCCTCCGCCGTCGACCACTCGGCTGATGGCCTGGCGCATGTCGTAGGCCTTGTTGCCGTCGCGCGGGACCACGTCGAGGAGATCGTCGAGGCGCCGGCGAGCGGTGTCGCCCGTGTCGACCCACGGCGGTCGCTCCCACGCGGAGGAGCCGAAGAACGAAAGATAGGTCCGGATGTCGGCAATCAGCGATGCGTCATCGGCGGCGACGTTGTGGACCACCCCACTCGCCACGGCGATCGCGGGCCCACCGAGTTCGTGACGAGTCACATCCTCGCCGAGCGAAGCCTTCACCACCGGCGGTCCCGCAGTGAAGATCGCGGCATCGGCGGTCATCACGGACCAGTCGCAGAGCGGCGCGGTGATCGCGCCGTGGCCGGCCGACGAGCCCATCACCCCACAAACCATCGGAACGAGACCCGAGAGCCTTCCTTGCGCTTGGAGGTCACCCGGACCCCCGCCCCCGGGGTCGCCCGGCATCGGCGGTCGATGACCGGCCCCTTCGAGCAGCATGACGAGGGGGACTCTCTCGCGCCGGGCAATGTCGGCGAGTCGCCAACGCTTGCGACTTGCGGCGGGCCCGATCGAGCCGCCAAGCGTGGTGAAGTCTTCGGCCCCGACCGCGACGGGGCGTCCGTCGATCATCCCGACGCCGGCTACGAGAGCGTCGGCCGGCGCCGAGCCGCCCGCGAGCGTGCCGACCTCGGAAAAACTGTGTGGATCGAGCAGCGCGTCGACGCGCCCGCGCGCATCGAGGCGGCCTTCGTCGCGGCGGCGCTCGAGCTTTTCGGGCCCACCCATCGCGTGGGCCTCCGCGCGACGGGCGGCGAGATCGTCGAGTGTCTCGGTCCAGTCGTGGCCGTCAGTCATCGGCCCGGACCCTACCTGGCGCTCAGAGGATGGTGAGAACTGCCACGTTCCAGCAGACCACCGCCAGATACCAACCTGCCGTGCCGGCGAGCGACAGCTCGGCGATTCTCGACCCTCGGCAGCGCGTGAGCAGCGTGGCGACGAGCACGAGCACCGCGGCCTTGAGGAGTCCGACATGCCAGAGGTTGTCGACGAAGGGCTGCACGAACGGGTTGCGCTCCTCGCCACCCCGATCCAGCACCATTGCCGTGGTGATCAGATCAAAGACATTGAGCACCGTGAGCCCGAGGAAGAGGGTCCATCGCGGGTCGTCGAGGATGGCACGCCACCTCACACTCGCCCCCGTCGGGGGTTCCAGACCCACGGCTTCCATCACGACCCTCTCTCGCTACGCCTGCGGCAACCTAGTCCAGAATGCCCACGTGTCAATACTCAGGGTGGCGAGAATTCTCACTCTTCGTGGCTACGAACAGTCCAGTCGATGAGCGTCGCCATTGTTCCGGCGAGTGCGTCGCGTTCGACACCCCACGCCGCGAACCCTGCCTGATGGGCGCTCACATGCGCGAGCATCGTGGTGAGGATGCCAGCAGCGGCGCCCGGGTCGACGCCCGGGGCGAGACGCCCCTCGGCTCCGGCCTGATCGGCCAGAGATTGCAGTGACAAGAACACGCCGTTCAGCAGCTGAATGCGAAGAGCACGGAAACGTTCGTCGCCTTCGGTCGTGGCCAAGTCGATCACCCGCAGCATGGGTGCATTGCGATCGAAGAACGTCAGAAAGCCCTCGGCGAGCCCGGCAGCAGCAGCGGGCGCATCCCACGTCGGATCGATCACCAGTGACCGGAGTTCGTCGCTGCCCTTGGCGACCATCTCCTCGGTGAGCGCAAGCACCGCGGCATCGACATCGGCGAAGTATTGGTAGAAGGTGGCCGGCGAGGTGCCCGCCTCACGACTGATGTCGACGACCTTGAGGTCGCGGTAGGAGACGTGCGCGAGCATGCCTTCGGCGACATCGAGGAGGCGTTGGCGCGTCGCTCGGCCTCGGCGCCCGGGAACCCGCCCGTCGGCGGCCCGAGGGATCTCGGTAGTCGTGGCTCGCACGTCGTCCATTCGCGGACCCTAACGCTCGCACTTGTCGCGCGGTCAGCCGGGCGATCGGCTCGTTTCGTCGACGAATTCGGCCACGATCGATGCCGTCTGGGCGCCGGGAGCAGGCGCGGCGGCAGGAACCGGCCGGTGGTGGGGCGCGGCCACCGGTAGCCGCTCCCCGTCGACCTCGACATACCAGCCATCGATGTCGGAGGCCGCCGCCGTCGAGTCCGAAGGACCGCTCGCCCACGAGGACACCCGCGCCAGAGCAACCTCGATCACCGCAGCCCGGTCCTGGCCCAGGAGAGCGGCGCCGCGACCGGCAGCGACCAGCCCGGTCAACGGATCAGCAACCGCGTCGGCCACGAACATCGGCGGAGCGCCGGGCACGAACAGTCCCCCAGCGACCGCGGCATCGTCGCCGAATCCAACCCGCTGGGCAGCATCACCGGTCCGGCCGTGGGCCGTGATCGAGAGCCAATTGGTGCCCGCCGCGGCGACGGCCGCCGGGTCGATGCCGAGGGCGTCCATCACACGAGGGCGAGATCCCTCGATGACCAGATCTGCCGCGCCGATCAACCGTTGAAGCAGGGCAATTTCGTCTCGGTTGCGGAAGTCGACCTGAAGACACTCCTTCTCGTGATTCAGGAGGTCGAAGAACGCGGATGAGCCTCGGCGCGCGCCGTCGGGGCGATCCCGACCTTCTACCTTGATCACGCGGGCACCGGCAGCGCCGATCAGCTGCGCGGCGAGCGGCCCGGCCCACAGCGAGGAGAGGTCAACCACGAGTGGGGTCGACGTGATGATCCGCGGTCCGCCGCTGGCGAGCTTTCGGCTGTGCGAACGAGAAGTGGTCCCAGGGTGAGCTGCGGCCACTGCAAGCCCGAGCAAGGTCGCCTGGTCGACGAGCTCCTCGCAGGTGAGCGATCGAAGGCCGCGCTCGATCGACGGCCAGTCGTCGGCCGCCACGTCGGCGGACACCAATGCAGGGAGAGCCGCTGCGTCCTCGGGTCGCGGCAGATTGAGGACGACCCAGCCGTCGGACGCGGCAAAAAACCGAGCGGCACCGCCGACGGAGGTCGATCCCCCACGAGTGAGCCCACCAATCGCCGCTCGTTCGCCGAGAAGACCCGGCCCGTCGACAGCCACAGCGCGTCCCCATCGGGCCGATTCCAACCGCAGAGCGTCGGCCGCGACCGCCGCGGCTGTCGCGACCGCCGCCGGGGCCGCGGACGGCGCGCCGTGAGCGGGCCCTGTGAGTGCCATGGCGCCGCTTTCGGCCCACGAGACGAGCGCCGCACCGGCATTGTCCATCGGGGTCGACGGTAGCGCAGCCCTGATCGAGCTGACCGGTTCGCCCAACGCGGAGGTGACGCCCCATACTGGAGACCGCGCCGCGCTGTCGGCGCGAAACACGACATGTTCCGAGGAGAAACCAGCATGGCCGAACTGAAGCCGGGCGCCCGATTCCAGAGCACGGTGTGCACAACCGAAGTCATCGTCGTCAAGGGAGCGGGCGAAGCCGAGCTCACCTGCGGTGGCGCGGCGATGGTCCCGGCGGGCACTGGCGAGGTCGCCGGAGAGCCGGCGGCCGATGCCGCGGAGGGAACCCTGCTCGGCAAGCGCTACTCCGATGAGACTGACACCATCGAACTCCTCGCCACGAAGGCCGGCGCGGGTTCGATGGCCGTCGGCGGCGCCGCGCTCGCCGTCGCTCAGGCCAAGACGCTTCCCGCGTCGGACTGACCCCCGACAAGGCTTCACCGTGAACTTGATGATGCTGCTGGAGATGGCAGCGAACGGCCTCGAGGACCGCGTGGCCGTCGGCTCCCTCGACAACGGGCTGACCTACCGGCAGCTGTTCGAACAGGCCGGGGAAGCGGCCGGTCGTTTTCGTGCCGACCCGGGCTCGAAGGTCGTGCTCTGCGACGAGTCGAGTCCGGCCGTTCCGGTCGCCCTCTTCGGCGCCGCCTGGGCGGGAATGCCCTACGTCCCGCTCAACTACCGGCTTCCCGACGACGATCTTCGGTCTCTCGCTGAACGCAGCGCCCCCGGCGTGGCGATCGGCGACGACAGCGGCGCCGCCCGACTCGAAGGCGTCGACGGTCTCACCTCCGTTCGCCGCTCCACGTTCATTGCTGACCCGTCCGGCGAATCTGCGACGCCGGAGTCGGGCGACTGGTCGATGGATGCCGAAGAGATTGCGGTGCTTCTGTTCACGAGCGGCACCACCGGCGCACCAAAGTCCGCCGTGCTGCGCCACAAGCACCTTGTCTCCTACATTCTGGGGTCGGTCGAGTTCATGGGTGCCGGCGAGGACGAGGCCACCATCGTCAGCGTGCCGCCGTACCACGTCGCCGGCGTGTCGGCGATGTTGTCGTCCGTCTATGCCGGCCGCCGGATCGTGCAGCTGCCCAAGTTCGATCCGGATCTGTGGATCGACACGGTCGAGGCCGAGGGCGTCACGCATGCGATGGTGGTTCCCACGATGCTCTCGCGGATCGTCGAAGCACTCGATGCGCGCGGCGGCGAGCCGCTACTCGGAGTGCGGGCGCTCTCCTATGGAGGCGGCAAAATGCCCGAGCCGGTCATCCGCCGGGCCCTCGACCTTTTCCCGATCACGAACTTCGTGAACGCCTACGGTCTCACCGAGACCAGCTCCACCATCGCTCTGCTGGGACCCGACGACCACCGGGTCGCCCAATACAGCGATGACGACAACGAACGAGCTCGACTCAAGTCGGTCGGTCGGCCGCTGCCGGGCGTCGAGGTTTCCATTCGAGACGACGAGTTCAACGAGGTTGCCGCCGGCGTCGTCGGCGAGATCTTCGTCAGAGGCGAGCAGGTCTCCGGCGAATACCTGGAAAAAGGCTCGCTGCTCGACAACGACGGCTGGTTCCCCACCAGAGACGGTGGCTTCATCGACGATGGCGGCTATCTGTTCGTCCAGGGGCGCAACGACGACGTGATCATCCGCGGCGGCGAAAACATGTCGCCCGGCGAGATCGAGGACGTGTTACTGACCGACACTCGCGTCAAGGACGCGGCAGCGATCGGCGTGCCCGACGCTGAGTGGGGCGAGAAGGTCGTGGCCATCGTGGTCACCCACTCCCCTTGCGAAGCGGCAGAGCTCCAGGAGCTGACACGGTCTCGACTCCGATCGAGTCGTGTGCCCGCCCACATCGTCTTTGTCGACGAACTTCCCTACAACGACACCGGCAAGCTGCTCCGACGAGTCCTCCGAGAGAGCCACGCCCACCTCGGCGACGACCGCGGCGACTGATATGCGAATCGAGCGATGGTCGGCGGAGCGGGCAAGGGCTGCGCTCGCCGGTCCGGACCTCGACCGCTCGTTGGGCTCGGCTCACGGCATCGCCGCGGTCGTGGTCGAACTCCACGACGACCCCGGCACCGACATCGCCACTGCCCTCACCCGGCTGCCGGTCGTTGCGATCGGCTGCGGCACGTCCCCCGGCGAAGGCTGGGATATCGCGACGTCAGATCCGTCAGGCGCCATCGAAGGCATCACCGCGGCACCGCTCGCCGCCGTCGTGACCGCGCAGACCCTGCGCATGACCGCGGCACTCGCGCTACCCGATGCCCTGACCATCGAATCGCTCGCCTATGCCACCCTCCAAAGCGGCCCCGAATTCCGCACGTGGCTCGAGGGGCGCGGCCGACGGGTTCGCAACGACACCGCGCCGCGCATCGATGTCGCCGACACGGGCGACGAGGTCGTGGTCACGCTCAGTCGCCCCCGGCTCCTGAACCTCCTCGACGCCCGCATGCGCGACGAACTGGTCGACGCATTTCGGGCGATCGGTGCCGGCGATCCTCGGCCCGTGCGGCTCACGGGGGCAGGGCCTGCCTTCTGTGCCGGCGGCGATCCCGCCGAATTCGGCACCGCGAGCGACCCGGCGACTGCTCACCTCACTCGCTCGAGCGCCAATGTGGCTCCTTGGCTCGCGGCGATCGGTGACCGCACCACGGCGTCAGTACACGGCGCCTGCGTAGGGGCCGGGGTCGAGCTGGCCGCGTTCTGTCATCACGTCGTCGCGGCCGACGACACGAGGTTTCGGCTTCCGGAGACTCGAATGGGCCTCATGCCGGGAGCCGGAGGCACCGTGAGTGTTCCGGCACGGATCGGCCGTCAACGAACGCTCGAGTGGCTTCTTTCGGGGTACGAGCTCGATGCCGCCACGGCCCTCGACTGGGGTTTGGTCGATCACGTCGTGTGAGCGGCGCGGTGGGTGGGCCGAACGACCTATCAATCGGACGGCGGTCGGTGCCGATTCGAGTAGGGAGTCCAATCCACGGCGAAGGCATTCACATGACCTCTGCATTCCTCCATCTCCAAGCGTGGGTCCTCTCCAGGATCGACGACGACCGAGGCGCGAGCCTGGTCGAATACGCACTCCTTCTGGCGCTCCTCGCCATGGTGTGCATCGCTGCAGTGAGCGCCCTCGGCGACACCACATCAGCGTCGTTCTCCGAAGCGGTCTCGCAGCTCGGCTGACCGCCGCCGCTACTTGCGGGTGAAGCTGTTGCGCAGGTTCGAGCTCTCGTAACCCGACGGCACCGAGCCGGTCGTTGCGTAGAGGTACAGCGCGGTCTGGAACACGGCGTTGAGGGCAGTGAGCACGACCACGACGAGAGCGACGTAGAGCACGGCGATGATCACGCCGGCAACGAGTGCCGGACCCCCGAGCGCTCCGGTGAGGGCCACCAGAATCCCCGCGGGGATCATCGCCAGCAGACCGAGAACACCGAAACCGACCCGCGCCGCGAGATTCTCGCCCCAGGTGTCCTTCAGCAACGAGCCCGAACGCTTCAGCCCATCGACGGCCGAGTGGTTGTCGATGATGATGGCGGGCACGACGAGGAAGGTCACAACCTCCCAGGCGGCACCAGCGAGACGAACAATGAAACCGGCCACGAAGCCGGCACGTTCGCGAAGCGCTTGCAACACGAGGCCGACCGTGCCCGTCAGCAATGCCCATGGGAGGAGCCCGGAGATCCGCGCCATCGCGCGGCGCATCGAGGAACTCACCGTTGGATCGCCACCGGACATGCGCTCGTAAGCGCCGGCTACGAGTGCACCGTTGAAGAACACGCTGATGATGCTGAGCAACAGCGCGGCGACGATCCCGATCAACGCGAGCGCGGGATTCGACTGCTCTTCACCGGAGTTCGTGTCGAGAATCGCGAGGGTCGGAACGAGCAGGGCGGCCAAGACCACCAGAGCCGAGAGGAACGACAGAACTGGTAGGAGCAACAGCTCGCGGTCCTGGCGCAAGACTCCCCATGAGACTTTCGCCAGTTCCCAGGTGTTTCCGATTCTGCCCATGCGCCGATGGTAGCCAGCCGAGAAGGGCAGAGGAGCTACCGCGGTTCTCGGGGAAGACCGAGCACCCGCTCACCGATCACGTTGCGCTGCACCTGATTCGAGCCGCCGTAGATCGTGTGGGCCCGGCTGTAGAGGAACGTGCGCTGATCACGATCGACCGGATACTCCGGATAGTCGCCGTCGCCGATGATCTCGTGGCCAACGTGGGCTGTCTCGTCACCGACCATCGCCGCTGCGCCCTTCACCTGCATGAGCAGTTCGCCCATACGACGGTGCCACCCAGCCCAAAAGAGCTTGCCGATCGACATCTCGGGTCCGGGCACGCCGTCGCTCGTGAGCGCGGTGAGCATACGTAGTTGGTTGAAGCGGAGAATCTCGAGGCGGATGTAGCTTCCCATGAGTTCTTGGCGCATCACCGGGTCGTCCCAGCGGCCGTTGGCCTTGGCTGCTTCGATCATGTCGTCGAATTCCTGACGAAACGAGACCTGTTGCCCGAGCGTGGATGCGCCCCGCTCGAAGGCCAACGTGCCCATTGCAACCTTCCAGCCGTGGCCGACGCCACCTACGACCATGGCCTCGTCGGTGACCGCGTCGGTGAAGAACGTCTCGTTGAACTCGCTGCCACCGGTGATCTGCACGATGGGGCGAATCTCCACCCCTGGTTGGTTCATGGGCACGAGCAAGTAGCTCAGGCCCTGATGCCGCTCAGAACCGGCTTCGGTTCGGGCCACGACGAACGCATGGTCGGCGACCTGGGCCAGCGAGGTCCACACCTTCTGTCCGTTGATGATCCACCGACCATCGACGAGTTCGGCCCGGGTCTTCACATTGGCCAGATCGGATCCGGCGTCGGGCTCGCTGTAGCCCTGACACCACATCTCCTCGCCGGACAGGATCTTGGGGACAAAGCGGCGCTGCAATTCCTCATCGCCGAAGGCCATCAGGGTCGGGCCGAGCAGTGTCACACCCACGTTGGCGAGACGGCCCGGAGCCCGGGCCTCGACGTAGGTCTTGAAGAAGACGACCTGCTCCGCGAGCGAGCACTCGCGGCCGCCGATCCACTTCGGGAAGTCGATGCCGAGCCAGCCACCGCCGGCAAGTTCCTTCTCCCATTCGAGTTGCACCTCGAGTGGGATGTCCTCGTGGGCGGTGAGGCCCTTTCCACGCCATTGGGCGAACTCGCCGACGACGTGGTCTTCGAGCCAGGTGCGCACCTCTTCTTGAAATACTTGGAGCGAGGGATCGAGCCGGACGTCCATGGCGGGGCAGCGTAGCGAGGATCTGACGGTGCATCAGATTCGGGCGGTCGGCTAGTTTCGGCGGCGATGACTGCTGCCGACCCCACCATGTCCGTCCCCGAGGCGAATGCGTTTCTCACGAAAGAGGGCGGTTTCTTCGAGCTCACCACAGAGGCGGTGAACGGCCTCGATATGGAGGTCGTGAAGAACCGCACGCGGTCGCTGCGCGAACTCCTCCTCGCTTCGGCCAACCACGGAGGGGGCGAGGCCCGGTACTACCTGTTCGACGATGACCGCTCGGCGACCTTCGCCGAGAACATCGATGCCGCGGCCGCCCTTGGCACTGCCCTACGCGAGCGCTACGGAGTGGGTCCCGGCGACCGCGTCGCGATCCTGGGGGCCAACTCCCCCGAATGGATTCAGTCGTTCTGGGCCACAACGACGCAAGGGGCGATCGCCGTTGCCCTCAACGGATGGTGGACGGGCGACGAGATCCGCTACGGGCTCGAACTCACCACTCCGAAGGTGCTGATCGCTGATCGGCGACGACTCGAACGCGTCGACCACGATCCCGGCATCCCGGTCATCGTCATGGAGGACGAACTTGGCGAGTTGTTGGCGGCCCACGCTGGTTCCCCGATCCCCGACGCCGACATCGTGGAGGACGACCCCGCGGCCATTCTCTTCACGTCGGGCACCACCGGTCGGCCGAAGGGCGCCATCACCACCCACCGCAACTTTCTCGCCTACGTCTCGTGTGCGTTCATCCTCGGCGCGCGAGATGCCGTGCGTTTCCCATCCGGCGACAGCGGTCCGAGCGACCCGCCGCTGCGGTTGGCTGCGAGTCCGCTGTTTCACATCTCGGGCCTGCACGCCGGCGCGATCACCTCGGTCGCGTCCGGTCTCGGCAATCTCTGGACCACTGGCCGTTTCGACCCCGAAAAGGTGCTTCGCCTCACTGAACAACATCGGCTCACGGGCTGGGGCGGGGTCACCACACAGATGTGGAGGATCATCGAGCACCCGACCTTCCACGAATACGACACGACCAGCGTGCAGTCGATCGGTGGCGGCGGGTCTGTCTGGTCACCCGAACTCCAGCGGGCTTGCCGCGCCGCGCTCCCCCATGCAACCCAGGCGGTAGGCGTGGGCTACGGCCTCACCGAGTGTGCGGGCCTCGCAACCCATGCGTCCGACGACATTCTCACGGCTCACCCGGACACCGTCGGCTACCCGATCCCCACTGCCGATGTTGCGATCCTGGACGACGACGACGTGCAGCTCCCCGACGGCGAGATCGGCAACGTCAGCGTCCGCGGTCCCATGGTGATCCCCGGCTACTGGAATAACGCTGAGGCAACGGCCGAAACGATCCGCCCCGGCGGTTGGCTGCGCACTGGCGACTTCGGCCGCATGGAAGGCGGAATGCTGTTTCTCGCGAGCCGTCGCAACGACCTCATCATCCGAGGCGGCGAGAACATCTACCCGACGGAGATCGAGAATCGCCTCGACGAGCATCCCGATGTCCAGGAAGTCGCGGTGATCGGCGTTGATCATCGCGAGCTGGGCCAGGAGGTCAAAGCGGTGATCGTTCCGCGGGAGGGCAGTCAGCTCGACCTGCAGCAGCTCGGCGAGTGGGTCGCGCAGACCCTGGCCACCTTCAAGGTGCCCGCTCACTGGGAGATCAGCGTGGAGCCCTTGCCCCGCAACGCAAGCGGCAAGATCCTGAAGGCGGTCGTCGCGGGCGACGCCCAGAACACCTTCATCGAGGACTAGTGACCCCTACGACGCAGTGAGGGCCCAGGGTCGCGTCCGCTCCCACAGCTCCGCCACATCGAGCAGCCGCTGCTCCTCATGGTGGGCGGCGAGCACCTGGAGCCCGACCGGAAGCCCATCGCTGGCGTTTCCGGCGGGCAGAGAAATGGCCGGGTTGCCGTAGATGTTCGACGGCGCGGTGAGCGCGCCATTGTTGCCGGAGTTCGATTCACGGCCGCCGAACTCGCTCGGTAGATGACCTTCGGCATCGAAAGCAGTGGACGGGTTCGTGGCGGCGAAAACGAGATCGGCCTGGTCGAACATGGCGGCCATCGCGACGTTGAGTTCGACTCGCCTGGTCTCCGCCTTCACCATCGCGTCGAGGTTGATTCGTTCCTCCGCGTTCTGCACGCCGGCGCGCATCATGCCGGTGAGATCACCGGCGCACTCCGGCCAACGGTCGCCGAGCTCCTTGCGGGTACCGATCGAGCCGGTCAGGCCCCAGGCCCCCATGATGTTGGGGAGTCGCAGCTCCATTTCGACCCGACGGGCCCCCATTGCCGCCAGCAGCTCCTCTGCCGCGGCGAGCACGATCTCCTCGGTCTCCGGGGCGACAACGGCGCAGCCGTGGTCGACCACGATGGCCACCCGCAGGGAGGCGAACTCGCTGGCCGACCCTCCGAGGCTCCGTTCGAAACCATCGACCCGCGGCAAGCTGAACGGATCGCGACGGTCGAACCCGTTGGTGACATCGAGCCAACGCGCCGAGTCGCGAACACTGCGACTGACACAGCCTTCCACCGCCGTGAGGTTGCCGACGGAGGGCCCTTTCGGCACCCGCCCGTAGGTCGGCTTCAGTCCGACGAGCCCACAGAACCCGGCCGGAATGCGGATAGAGCCACCGCCATCGCTCGCCGTTGCGAGCGCGAACAGTCCACCAGCCACGCCGGCCGCCGAGCCTCCCGATGAGCCGCCCGGGGTGCGATCAGATCCCCACGGGTTGCGGGTGACGCCGTGCAGCTTCGTGGTGGTCTGATTGACGCCGCCGAACTCGCTCGAGGTGGTCTGCACGGTAGGGATCGCTCCTCCCTCACGAAGGCGCTCGACCGGAATGGAGTCGGCCGTGGCAACGCGGTCAGCCAACGCGATCGATGCCTCCGTATCGGGCCATCCGGCAACGGGTAGCAGTTCTTTGACCGCGAGGGGGACGCCACCGAAGGGCAGCGACACGTCGGCCTGCTCCGCGGCAAGCAGGGCCGCGTCGCCATCGATGTGGCAGACCGCATTGAGATCATCGGCCTCCACCGCCGCGAGCGTGGCGGCTACTTCCTCGATCGGGTGACGCTCACCAGATCTGAATGCCTCGACGAGCGAGACGACGTCTCCCATCCATGGTCCGTCGGTCATCTTTCCCCCTGTGGTCTTGCCGTTGCCGATCACCCTACGATTCCTGCGTGCTCACCGACATTTCTCGCCGCGCCGCTGTCGACTTCGCGGACACCACTACCTATGTCGCCGATGCCGGCTGGACCATCACCTACGCGCAGCTTGATCGAGCGGCTGATGAGGCTGCCGCTGGGCTCATCGCTCGTGGACTCCGGGAGGGGTCGACGATCGCGCTCGTTCTCCCTTCGGTGATCGACTACGTCGTGCTGTATCTCGCCGCCGCTCGGATCGGAGCGGTCACTGCGGGAATCAACCCCCGGCTTCGTCCTCGCGAGATCGCCGGTTGTCTCGAGGTACTCGAGCCGTCTCTCACCATCGCCAGTGAGGAACTTCTCGAATCGATCGACCGAGACCGCTTCTCGGTTGAGCTCCTTCTTCCGGGTACCGATGCTGCGTCGGTGGCCGCCGAATTCCGATTGCCCGGCACCGGCGCCTCCCCGCCCCTGACCGAGGATGACGATCGACCCGTGTGCATCTGTTTCACGAGCGGATCAACCGGCCAGCCCAAGGGAGCCTGGTACACAAATCGCCAGCTCAGACGAATTGCCGAGCTTGATACTGGTGGAGCGTGGGGCGGCGGCGGACACGGGATCTCGTCGACACAATTCGCCCACGTCGGCTTCATGACGAAACTGCCGTGGCTTCTCGGCAGCGGTCGCACCACGCATCTCTTCGACCGCTGGTCGGCGGGGCCAGTGCTCCAACTCATCGCCGATCACAAGATGCCGGCCGTCACAGGGGTGGCTCCTCAGCTCGCCCTGATGATGCGCCATCCTCTGATGGACGAGCTCGACTTCTCAGCGGTCAAAGCGATCGTCGCCGGCGGTGCCGCATCGCCCCCCGCCCTGGTGAAGGAATGTCGTGAACGATTCGGCGCGCCGTACTCCATCCGCTACTCATCGACGGAAAGCGGCGGCATCGGTCTGGGCACCGCGCTCGACGCTGATGACGACGAGGCGCTCTACACGATCGGAGGGCCCCGACCTGGCGTGGAGGCGACGATCCGCGATGGTGCCCGCCAGCCCGTCACCGCCGGCGACGTAGGCGAACTCTGGATTCGCTCGGACTGCGTGATGTCCGGCTACTGGAATGACCCGTCAACAACGGCCGAGACCCTCGTCGATGGATGGCTGCGAACGGGCGATCTCGCCTTCATCGACGATGCCGGCTGCTTCCGCTTGGCCGGGCGGCTCAAAGAGATGTTCATTCGCGGCGGCTACAACGTCTACCCGATGGAGGTCGAGTCGGTCCTCGTCGCCCACGACGCGGTGGCAGAGGTGGCGATCGTGCCCCGCGCCGACGACGTGATGGGAGAAATCGGTGTCGCAGTGGTCGTCGCCCACGACTCAGCGGCACCACCCACGCTCGAAGACCTCAGACTGTTCGCCAAGACCGAGCTGGCGAGCTACAAGCTCCCGGAAGCGATTCGGCTGATCGAGGCGCTGCCTCGAAACTCGAGCGACAAGGTCGATCGCCGCGAGCTCGCCGCCGCGGAGCGGGCCGACTGATTCAGCGGCGACGCCGCCCGCGACCGCCACGACCGCCGCTCGGAGCCTTGCGTTCCTTGCGTTCGCGCTCCTCCTCCCGCTCGCGTTGCGCCGCGAGTTCCGCGACCAGGTCGCGGTAGCGCTCCACCCGCCTCGCGTCGACTCCGCCGCTTTCGACGGCCTCGCCGATCGCGCAACCGGGCTCGGCATCGTGAGCACAATCACCAAAGCGGCATTCGGCGGCCAGGTCCTCGAGGTCACCGAAGACCAATTCGAGCGCGTTCTCTGCTTCCCAGAGCCCAATGGCGCGGATACCGGGCGTGTCGAGAACGAGCCCACCATCGTTGGGAAGCAGCACCAACTCCCGCGCGGTGGTGGTGTGTCGGCCCTTGGCGTCGGAGCTGCGCACGTCGCCGATCTCAAGCAGCTCGTGTCCGACGAGGGCGTTGACCAACGACGACTTGCCCACGCCGCTCGCCCCGACAAGCGCGAGGGTACGGCCCGCGCCGACGCGGCGACGGAGATCCTCCAGTCCGGTGCCATCGCTCACGCTGGTCACGACAACCGCGACGTCGCGGGCCACGGACCTGACGATTCCCTCGGTGTCGTCGTCAACCCGATCGTCGGACTTCGTCAGAACGACCATCGGCTCAGCGCCGCTCTTGTAGGCGACGACCAGCAGGCGTTCGAGCCGACCGGGCGGGAGTGGCCGGTCGAGGCCATGCACAACGGCGACGGCGTCGGCGTTTGCGGCAAGTACTTGCTCGAGGTCGCGCTCAGCCGGGTCGCGTCGACTCACGCTGGTGGTGCGCTCGAAGACCTCGGTGATCACCGAACCCAGTCCGTCCTCATCGTCGATCCACACCCAGTCGCCGGTGACGGGCGCGACCTCATCCTGAGCGCGTTGAGAATCGGACAGAACTCTCACCCGGCCCTCGGTCGACATCACGTCACACTCGCCTCGGTCGACGCGCACGACACGAGCGAGCGAACCGGCCCGAGAGCTGTCGTCGAAGTCTGGCCCATGGGCGCGACCCCACTGCTCGAGTGTGGAGGATTCTGACTCTGCGTCGTCGATGTGGGCATTCTCGCCGATTTCCGACGAAACGGGAACCAATCCGGCTCCAGGGACGTTTCTGTCCCATGCCAGGAATCGCCGATGATCCGGCTCGTCCGATCCCCCACACGGCATCGTTGTACCCATGACGGTCGTCGAGCCCAGCCCAGACCGTGCCGCGACCATGACCGACCACCCCCGGTGGTACGGCGCGCTCGCCGGCGTGATCGCGGCCGCGGTCGCTCTGATCTTCGGCGAGTTGGTCGCGGCCATCAACGAAGACATTCCCGGTCTGGTGCTCGGAATGGGCGAGTGGATTCTCGACATCACTCCCGGCGAGGCAGCCCAGGCCAGCATCGAAAACCTCGGCTCCAGCGGAAAGGCGTGGCTGCTTCCCGGCATCACCATCACTGCGCTCATCCTCGGCGCGATACTCGGCGACCTCTCCAAACACGTCTCGATGCGCATCGGCGTGGCCGGACTTGCCATGTTCGGCATCCTGGGCGGGTTCACCGCAGCCCGCAATCCCCAGTCGCCCGCTCTGGCCAGCTGGATCTGGGCACTGGTCTCGGCGGGGTTGGGAATCGCGACCCTCGTCTTCCTCCTCAGCCGGATGCAACGTCCGACCCGTCTCGCGTCCTTTCGCGAAGACCCACGCGAGAAGAGTGCGACTCGGCGAGCCTTCCTGTCGTGGTCGGCCGGCGCGGGCGCCATCGCCGTCACCGGATTCGGCATCGCGCGCCGAGTCGACGGACAGAGCGCGGCCGAGGTCGCTCGAGATGGTCTCGACTTCAGCAGCCTCACCTCCACGACCTCGACCACGACACCGGCCTCGCCGCTCGCGACGCCGCTCACACCCGGCTCGTTCGACGCGGTGCCGGGAATCGACAGCTTCATCACACCGAACAACACCTTCTATCGGATCGACACGGCGCTGAGCGTGCCGCAGGTCGATCCCGACACCTGGTCGCTGTCCTTCACCGGCATGGTCGACAACCCCTACACGCTCACCTTCGACGACATCCTGGCGATGGACGAACTCGAGGAGCACACCGTCACGTTGTCGTGTGTGTCCAACAACGTCGGTGGCGGTCTCGTCGGTACCGCGAAGTGGCTGGGCGTGCCGATCACGTCCCTGCTCGATCGCGCCGGAGTGCAAGAGGGAGCCACCCAGTTCGTCGGACGATCCGTCGACGACTGGACGGCGGGCTTTCCCACCAGCACGCTCGATGACGGGCGCACTGCCCTGCTGGCCGTCGGCATGAACGGCGAACCACTCCCGATCATCCATGGGTTCCCGGCTCGCCTCGTGGTGGCCGGGCTCTACGGCTACGTCTCAGCGGTCAAGTGGATCGAGGAGATCAATCTCACGACGTGGGAAGACTTCAACGGCTACTGGATCACTCGAGGCTGGTCGAAAGACGGGCCGATGAAGACGGCATCTCGCATCGACGTGCCGCGGCACCGAGCCGACGTCGTCACGGGGGAGACCATTGTCGCCGGCGTGGCCTGGTCGCCGCCGGTGGGCATTCGCACGGTCGAGATCTCCATCGACCAAGGCGAGTGGCGCGAATGTGAAATCGCCGCTCCGGGCAGTGACGAGACCTGGGTCCAGTGGAAGACATCGTGGGATGCCACCCCGGGTGACCACATCCTGCAGGTGCGAGCCGTCGACGCCGACGGACAGCTCCAGCCATTCGGGCCCAAGGCTGTTGCCCCTGACGGCGCTGAGGGATGGCACGCGATCGCGGTGACGGTCGCGTAGTTGCGTCGAGTGGCGAGGGTCCGCACCACCGTCTGCGCTCGTCTGTAGGTTCGGAAGGCACATGACAGGCACGAGCCGTACCTACGTCCTCGACACTTCAGTCCTCCTCAGCGATCCGTCCGCTCTCGGCCGATTCGAGGAACACGCCGTCGTCGTTCCGCTGGCCACCCTCACCGAGCTGGAAGCGAAGCGCCATCACCTCGAACTCGGATGGGCGGCTCGCAGCGCGTTGCGAGCGCTCGAAGAGCTACGCGAGGAACACGGCAGCCTGCTCGACGCGCTGCCGGTCAACGACTTCGGCGGCACCGTGCGGGTGGAACTCAACCACACATCGCGCGACGGGCTGCCCGACGGATTCCGCGACGACACCAACGACAACCGGATCCTCAGCGTCGCCGCCAACCTCGCCGCCGAAGGCGAGTCCGTCGTCCTCGTGTCGAAGGACCTGCCCCTTCGCCTGAAGGCCGGCGTGGTCGGTCTCGAGGCTTCAGAGTTTCGCGACACCGACATCGCCGACGACGGGTGGACCGGCTTCACCGATCTCATGGTCGACACCGGCACCGTCGACGATCTCTACGCCGACGGCATCTGCGACATTGCCGAGGCCCGCGAATTGCCGGTCAACACGGGAGTGGCCCTGGTGGCGGGCTCCCAGTCAGGACTCGGACGGGTCCACGCCGACAAACGAGTGCACCGCATCGTCGAACGACCGGTCTTCGACGTCCGTGCTCGGTCGGCCGAACAACACGTGGCTCTTGACCTGCTCACCGATGACCGGGTCGGGATCGTGTCGCTCGGCGGTCGCGCCGGCACGGGCAAGAGCGTGCTCGCTCTGGCTGCCGCGCTCGACGCGGTCCTCGAGCAGCGATCGCACTCCCGCGTATTGATCTTCCGTCCGCTCTATGCGGTCGGCGGACAAGACCTCGGCTATCTGCCAGGGTCCGAGTCCGAGAAGATGTCGCCGTGGGCCGCCGCGGTCAACGATGCGCTCGAGGCGATCGCCGGGCCAGAGGTGGTCGACGAGGTCATCCATCGCGAGCTACTTGAGGTGCTACCGCTCACCCACATCCGGGGCCGCTCGATCACTGACACATTCGTGATCGTCGACGAAGCCCAGAACCTCGAGCGCAACGTGCTGCTCACCGCGCTCACCAGGGTGGGCGAGAACACCAAGGTCGTACTCACCCACGATGTCGCGCAGCGCGACAACCTGCGGGTCGGTCGCTACGACGGCATCGGCGCCGTGGTCGACCATCTCCGCGGGCACCCCCTCTTCGGCCATGTCACCCTCACCCGGAGCGAGCGCAGCGAAGTCGCCGCGCTGGTGGCCGGACTTCTCGACGGCCGCGACTAGCGCTTCTCGAGGCGGGCATCGGTGAGGCGGACTTCGGTCCAGTTGCGACCCCAACGCCACCGATACGAGAGCGCGGCGAGGGCGAGACTGAAGGTCCCGAGCACGACCGACCAGAACCAACGCCCGTTGAGGGCATCCTCGCAAGCACCGCTGCGACCGCCGACAGCCCCGAACGGGCTCCCGCACACCTGGTCGCCGTCGTAGACCGTTGTCGTCAACACGAACATCGCGATGAAGAACAACGCCATCGACACGGCCGCCGCAAGGATTGCGAGCCGGCGGCGCTGGTCGACGACCGACTGATGGTGGCGTCGAGGAGGACGGCGCGCGTCGCCGTTGCCGAGCCTCTGCCAATCGCGTTCGTCGAGAATCGGATCCATGCGACCTCCGTCGCTTTGCCGTCGTCAGCCCTGGTTCATCTTCTCCAGCATGGCACCCATCTGCTCGTGGACCTTGTTGATGGCCTTGAGCGGACGGATCATCACCTTGAATTCGATGATCTTGCCGTCGTCGTCGCACGTCATGATGTCGACACCGTTGACCGCAATCCCGTCGACCGTCGTCTCGAATTCGAGCACGGCGTGGTTGCCGTCGAGCACCTTCTTCACATAACGAAACTTGCCGTCGTCGGATGCGTCGGACTCGGCTGCCGGTTTGTCGCTCTCTTCGCCCGGCAAGACATTGCCCGCCGCTCCGAGATACATCTTGGTCAGCTCCTTGCCCCGCTGACCCGAGAAGACGATCGGCGACCAGAAGACGCAGTCGTCGTGGAGGAGCTCGTCGAGGCCGCCAGGGAACTCGCCTCGCAGGTGGGCATTCCAATTGTCCATCACACTGTGAATCATCTGACCATCCTGCCAGCTAGATTCAGCCGATGACCGAAGAGCGCGAGATTCTCGACTACGCAAAGTACGGCACCGCCGTGCGCGAGTTGGCCCAGGTCGTGGCCGACGACGGCTACCGACCGGAGATGATCCTGTCGATCGCCCGGGGCGGACTCTTCGTGGCCGGGTCGCTCGGCTACGCCCTGTCGGTCAAGAACATCTACGTGATGAACTGCGAGTACTACACGGGCGTCGACGAGCGTCTTCCCGTGCCCGTCATGTTGCCGCCCTACGTCGACTTCGTCGACATGGAAGGGGCCAACATCCTCATTGCCGACGACGTGGCCGACACCGGCCACACCCTCAAGATGGTCCACGATTTCTGTGTCGACCGCGTGGCCGAGGTGCGCACTGCCGTGCTCTACGAGAAATCCCACTCGCTCGTGAAGTGCGACTACGTGTGGAAGCGAACCGATCAGTGGATCAACTTCCCGTGGTCCACCGAGCCTCCGGTGGTCAGTGCCGAAGACGCTCGCCATCGAGTGGCCGACGCTTAGACACTGACCTCCGGGGCCCTCTGGAGGGGGCTTCAGCCGGCGCCGATCGACAAGCTGCCCGGATCGACCTGCACCATGTAGGGCACCGTGCAACCGGCCACCGGATATTTCTCCTCGTCGCGAGTCTCCGAGGCCGCCGCGACGAACCCGTCGTTGCCGTCCCAGAAGTCCTCCTGAAGACCAGGGTGAATGGCTTCACCGTCCACGTAGATCTCGGGCAACACGACGTCGCCGGGCCCCTCGACCGGGAAGTTCACGTCGATCTGTCCAACGCCATTCACATCGTCGGTGGGCCACACGGTCAGGTCGAATTCGGTGCCGTCGGGCATCGCGGCGGACACGTCCTCGTCGCCGGTGAGATCGATGAGGACCATGACCGTCGTGTAGTACGGCGCCTCGAACAGTCCGGTTGCCTGATAGTGACGGAACAACACGCAGCTGTCCTCGGGGACAGCCACCGGCGCCGCCGGTGGCTCCTCCTCGACAGGCGGCGGGTTCTCGGCCTCGGGCGCCGGGTCGTCGGCTTCCGGTGGGGATTCATCGCCGTCGGTCGAGTCGTCGGTGAGATCATCGACGACGGAGTCGACAGTTGCCTGATCGACGCCGCCGTCGTCGCTGCA